>Ga0172379_10000986_pt1 | contig 62105 bp, 35 predicted proteins | sample GrowelOW334metaG_FD_119756 | JGI IMG/M metagenome (GOLD analysis project Ga0172379, IMG submission 119756) | Groundwater microbial communities from an aquifer near a municipal landfill in Southern Ontario, Canada - Groundwater well OW334 metaG | ecosystem: Environmental > Aquatic > Deep... | reverse complement strand
TACTCCAGCGGATTTTGAAACAGGAAAGCTGGTTTGGAACATTAAAACATCGGTACCTGTTGATAAAGAAATGAAAGATTGGATTACCAAAGAAAAAATTGATATAGACAAACTGCTTGCAAAGCTGATGAGGAACTTTTATGATACCCTAAAAGACGTTCCGAAAAAGGTTGCATTCTAATTGATAAAAAAAATAGCTGTAACTACTCAGCAAAAAATGAAGGACGGTAGAAAAAATCAATTAACAATGAACAAATAAAAGAAATGAAACTAAAACATACAAAATGCAACTAAGTTTTTTTTGACGCTGGCAGTCCGCCGCGCCGGAGCCTAGGTCAGTGGAATCAGTAACCTTCCATCGTCGATAGACATGGAAGCGTTAATAAGACTTGAATATTTAATTTTTGGGGAGATAAAGAGAATGAACAAACAATGCCAAATGCTCAATTGACAATGAACAAACAAAAGAAACGCAACTAAGCCATGACTAAATTCATTTTTTTAATGCCGGAATACTGTTTTATTGCTGATAAATGACATAACCCATTTTACCACCAATTTTAACTTTTTTCCGTATAAATATAATAAAACAACACTTTTTTTAAAACGACTTTACCCATGTTGATTATTAAAACAAATTAGTATGAAACCTGAAAATACAACTTGCATAAAACATAAATATTTGGCAATTAATATAAGAATTATTTTAGTTATTAAGTCTTTAGTTTTTTTTGCTTCACTATTCCTGATAACAAATTTTGCAAACGCCCAGAGTGTTAAAATTGATATACCCTCTGGTATTTTTAATGCTTGTACGGGAAATCCGACTTATTTAGAATTTAGTATTGGAGGCGGTGGAGGAGTTGGACCAAATTATGAATATGAATATACAATTGACGGAGGACCTTCCATATTTGTCATTGGACCCAATCCACATTCAATTGCCATTTCTGCTGCTGGTACTTATGTTGTAGTAGGTTGTATTGACCAGGGAAATATGAGCGTTATAGGCATAAATGCAGGTAATGATACTGAAGTAGTTAATGCATTACCCCAACCAACAGCAAATATAACCCCCGACCCGGCAAACGTAGGAATAAGTACAAACCTGACCTTAAATTCGAATGGAGCCGGGGGGACAGGAGGTCTTACCTATACTTGGACAGATGGTGGTTTTTTTAATATTGCACCCACAAATGCAACTTCAACTGTTTTTAACAGTGCTGCCGCTGGGGCATATGCGGTCCAGGTGGTAGTTACCGATGCGAATCTTTGTACGGCTACAGACAATATCACTGTAAATGTATTTAGTCTCTCGGCTACAGTCGCAACAACACCAAGCCCTGCAAACACTTGCCCTTCGAACCCGGTGCTTTTAAATGCTTCACCCACAGGAGGCTCCGGAACCTATACACATTCATGGTCGGGAGCACCCGGAGGTAGCTTGAGTTTTACTAATATTGAAGATCCAACTTTTACCTATGCCATAGCGGGAACATACAATCTGAATTATACCGTAACCGATGTTGTAACAACAGCAACGGCTACTGTTCCGGTAACTATTATAGTAAATCCATTACCTGCTTCAAAATTAGTAACTTCAACGGATTACTGCTTAGGTGCGGCTATTTTAGGAACTTTAACTGTTGCAAATTGCGATTTAAATACCAGCTATACCTTAATTAATAATACTACAAGTACTACGGTAAGTACTCAAACGGCTGCACTTGCGGGAGATAATCTAACTTGGAGTAATTTATCAACAGCCAATTATTTTGTTCGGATTACCAATCAAACTACTCTTTGTACCATTGATTTGCCTATCGAAAACATAGCTGAAAACCCGCTTCCAGTAGTAGCACCAACCATAGATGATAATCCGGTTTGTAATGGCACTACCACTTTGCTTCATGCCAATGCACCCACTGCAACAGCATGGGTTTGGAACAATGCCGCATCCATAACCGGTTCCAATACAGTTCCAAATCCTGTAGCTTCACCGATTGCTTTCACCAATTACACAGTAACCGTTACCGATGCCAATGGATGTCAGAATTCTGGTTCCCGATCAGTGAGTGTAACTGCTCAACCTACTATAAATATTAATGATGATCAAGGAAATACATTTACTATTTGCGAGGGTGATAACATAATTCTTACTGGAACATCAACTAAATCAATTGCGGTATGGGCATGGTCGAATGGGGCAGCAACTCCATCAACAACAGTGGCACCTGGAACTACAAATACTTACACTCTTACAGTAACCGATACTGACGGCTGTACCAATAATAAAAGCCAGGTAGTTACTGTAAATGACCGCCCCACGGCCAATGCCGGTAGTGATGAGGTAATGTGTGTGGGAACAGGACAAATCCTCACAGCCACTGCAACTGATGGGAATGGAGTTTATGGTTATGCTTGGAGCGGCGGAACTACCCCTGCTAATCAGAGTACTACTGTAAATCCGGCAAACGATGCTACTTATACAGTAACAGTTACTGATGGTAATGGATGTTTCCATAGCGATGATGTTTTTATTGATGTGGTGACTAATCCTACTGTATCTATTGCAGCGGCGCTTGGGTTCGATTTAGCTATTTGCGATGGAGAATCCACGGATTTATTAGCTACTCCAGCTTCTGGTACAGCACCTTACGTAATTAATTGGCCACATAGTGGGGCATCAACAAACACAGTTACTGTTTCTCCCGGAAATCCTGTCTTTAATGCAGGCCCTGTTCTTACAAATTATATTGTGAATGTTACTGATTTTAATGGTTGCCTAGCTACAAACAATGTAAATGTTACTACCAATTCGCTTACATTAATTGCCATTACCAACGATGGTCAAGCCTATTGTCAAGATGCCGGTGTGGTTGCCATGGTTGGTACCCCTCCGGGTGGCGTTTGGGGCGATGTTTCTACTCCGGGATTTCTAACACTACCTGCAGGCACTTTTGACCCGGCTCCACCTAAAACACCAACTCTTTATACCGTAGATTATACTTATACCAATACCAATAGTTGCGTTAGTAACTTACAAGCTACCATTGAAATACTGCCTTACTCAACACCAGCTGTATCTATTACCAATCCACTAAATGGTGACACCTATTGTAATGTTGGAGAGCCAATTGATAATATTATTACGTCTGATAATGTGGGGGGAGAACCCAATATAACAAGAACTATAACAAGTGTCAGTGCGGGAGTTGTTGATTTAGGTAATGGAGTTGGTACTTTTGATCCAAATGATGCCACAGGTGCCGGCATAGGTAGCCATACAATTACCTATACAGTAACAACCCCCGGTTGTAATAACGCTGCCAGTGTAACCGTTAATGTAGGTAACCCGGTAAATATTACCCCAATTGTGGATATGTGCGTGGGTGATCCCGATCAGAATCTGGTTGTTGATGTACCCGGTGGAACTTGGCATATCATCTTTACCCCATCCTCAACCGGAGTGCCAAATCCCACGCTAAATTATGCCGAAGGAGATCCGCTTGCAAGGTTGCAAGCAACTGTTGACGGTCATTATGATGTGGGTTACGAGCTTTCTGTTGCAGCTTGTACCAATACTACTATGGTATCCTGTGATGTTCATGCTTTACCGGTGCTTGATTTTGATATTGGTTCTTTCAACCAAAGTGATCTGGGAATTATTTTTTGTGATAATCTTGTCCCGGTAGCTTTAACACCAACACCTGGCGGAGGAGGTTTTACCTCAATTCCACCGGGAAATGTGAATACATCTTGGTTTGAGCCAATTGTTGTAGGGGTAGGTACCTACAACATAATTTACAATCTTACCGATGCCAATGGTTGTTCAAACTCTATTACCAGCGAGCCAGTAAACGTTATTGCCGCTCCTGTGGTAGATATAACAGGCCTAAATGCGGCATATTGTAGCGATGAAATAGCTTTTACCATAACTGGCAACCCCACTTCTGGTACTTTAGGATTTGGAACATTTGCATTTCCTGGAGCTTGGGGAATTACTCCGGCTGTTGAAGCTACTGATAATGGGGATGGAACTGCAGAAATTGACCCAATGGCAATAAACCCAACAGGGCCTTTTAATATTACCTATTCTGTTGCCGATTTGAATGGATGTACAGGAACTATAACAGAGCCTTTCACCATCAATCTATTGCCAACAGTTGATTTTAATGGCTTTCCGGCCATAGTACCACCGGCATTGACTTCACAAATTTGTAAAAATGCTGCACCAATTACATTAATAGGGAACCCTACTTCGGCAGATGGTTTATTTACTGGCGATGGAATTGTTGATAATGGGGATGGAACCGCTATATTTGATCCCTCAGCAGAAACTGTAGGGAATCATAATATCACCTATACTTGGACTGATCCGGCAACATCATGTGTAAATTTCGTAACCAAAACAATTGAAATTTTACCATTGCCGCTCACATTTGCTGTAACCGCTCCAAGCGGATTAGATTATTGTTCCAGCGGAGCGGGAATAACCATTGGAGTTTCGGCAAGCGAGGGTGCTACAAATAATTACTATTTGATGCGAAATGGGCTTACCCAAATGGATGTTCATGTTGGAAATAGTGCAAGTTTTAACTTTACAGGTGCATATAATGCGGCAAACTATACAGTTATTGCCGAAAATGCAGATGGATGCCGGTTGCCTTTTGGTAATACGGTTGTCCCTATTGAATACCCTGCAATAGGTGATGCTGGAAGTATTACAGGCAATGCAGGTGTATGTGCCGATGGAATTACAGTTTACAATTATTCAGTTCCTATTATAACCAATGCCACCGATCATGTATGGACAATTCCGGCAATTGGTGTAACGGTTAATGCTGATAATAATGACAATATAGATTTAATATTTGATAATACCTTTGTTGGTGGCAATATATCAGTATATGGCGATGATCCTGCATCAGTTTGCCCAGCAGGGAATTCAAATTTTATAACGGTTAATCCAATTGCTGAACCAATTTCGGGTGCAGCTGCAATTGTAAGTTCTACGGGTATTTTTGTCGTCTGTGAGGGTACATCAGGATTAGTGTATTCGATTAATCCTGTCGATTTTAGCAACGAAACCTCATTCCTGTGGCAAATAGTATCGGGAGGATATACCATTACATCAACCACAACAGGTTCGAGTATTAACGTGGACTTCCCATTAGGCTGTACCAGTGGGGTTATCCAAGTTCAAGGTGTAAATGCTTGCGGTGCTTCTGCCTGGGTAACACAAGCCATTACCGTTAACCCAATTCCCAATGTTGCTATAAATCCTTTAGGTCCAGGTGATGTGATAACTTGCGATCCATTGAGCCGGGTCACTTTAAATGCATCATCAACAGAAGTGCCCGCAACCATTACAAATTGGTTATGGACTGCCAATGGCGGTGGCATCATTGATGGCGCCACCAATGCCATTACTGCCAGTTCCTCTCATGAAGGGAATTTTGCCGTACAAATAGAAGTTACCACTAATTTATTGGCTTGCTACAACACCGCAACCATAGCGGTAGGTGCTGATAGAGTGGCTCCAATTGCTACCATTGACCCACACGGGGTATTGGATTGCAACAATAACAATTTGACCCTGCAAGCAAATTCATCTACAGCTAGTTCCTATTTATGGTCGTTTACACCGCCGGCAAATATTACAAATATACCTCCCTATTCCATGTCTAATCCAAATGTGGATCAACCTGGAACCTATACCGTTACGGTAACCGATTTAAGCAATAGTTGTACCGGTTCGGCTTCAACTTTGGTTATTGAAGATGTTACACCTCCCAACATTTCGGTTACCACCCCTGCTGCGGCACAGCTTACCTGCTTGGTAAATGCAGTAAACGTAACAGGTAGTTCCACTACTTTAGGAGCTTTATACTCATGGACAGGACCGGGAGCTGCCACCATTACGACTCCTTTAAACAACACAACCAGTGTTAATATAGTTGGGGTTTATACCCTTGAAGTAACCGATCCGGCAAACGGATGTACCGCCACATTGCCAGTAACCGTAAACCAAAACATAACCGTACCCACCATTACGGCGTTGGTTAATAACGATGCCCCCAATCAGAACATTACCTGTGCCAATACCAGCGTGCAGCTTCAAGCCACGGTAGGTACTGTGGCCGATGCTACTTTTGGATGGTCGGCAGGGGCTGTCCCTTCCGGAGCGTATAACCAATATGCCGAAGTATCGGCTGCGGGCATTTACACTGCTACGGCAACCCACCCTATTAGCGGTTGCACCGATACCGAAATTATAAACGTTACTCAGGATTTAACAGCGGCAGCAACTACCAACATCACTTCCGCGGGAACGGAATTGACCTGTTCCAATTTAGGCACACTCAACTTAGCGGCAGCTATTACCGGCGATGCCGGAGGTACATACTTATGGAGCGGAACGGGAACCTTGGTACCACCGCTTACCAATAACAATGTAAACGTTACCTCGGCAGGTACCTTCACCTTGACTTATAGGCACTCCACTACTGGCTGTCCCACTACCGCCAACATTATTGTCACCGATAGAACGGCGCTACCGGTTGTAACCATAAATCCGGGGCCTTATGTAATTACCTGCGCAAACATATCGGCAACAAGTGCCATTACCCCCACGCTGACTGCCATTGCCGATGCCAATATACTGACCACCTACGCGTGGACAGATGCGGTCGGGGCTGTCTATTCAAACCAAACCGGGGTGGTTACCACGGTTGATAAAGTTGGCACTTATACCATAACAGCCACAAACCCTTACGGTTGCGTGAGCTCAGCCAATGTTGCCGTAACATCGAGCCTTACCGCTCCCAACATTTCGGTTACCACCCCTGCTGCGGCACAGCTTACCTGCTTGGTAAATGCAGTAAACGTAACAGGAAGTTCCACTACCATTGGGGCATCATACTCATGGACGGGACCGGGAGCTGCCACCATTACAACTCCTTTAAACAATACAACCAGTGTTAATTTAGTTGGGGTTTATACCCTTGAAGTAACCGATCCGGCCAATGGCTGTACCGCCTCGTTACCCGTAACCGTAAACGAAAACATAACCGTACCCACCATAACGGCTTTGGTTAATAACGATATCCCCAATCAGAACATTACCTGCATCAATACCAGCGTGCAGTTGCAGGCAACGGTGGGCACCGTTCCCGATGCCACTTTTTGGTGGTCGGCAGGTGCTGTCCCTTCCGGATCGTATAACCAATTTGCCGAAGTATCCGCAGCGGGCATTTACACCGCCACAGCAACGCACCCCATCAGCGGTTGCACCGATACCGAAATTATAAACGTTACCCAGGATTTAACAGCGGCAGCAACTACCAACATCACTTCCGCAGGAACGGAACTGACCTGCACCAATTCAGATATACTCAACTTGACAGCTGCCATTACAGGTGATGCCGGGGGCACCTACCTATGGAGCGGAACCGGGACTTTGGTTCCACCGCTTACCAATAACAACGTGAACGTAACCTCGGCAGGTACCTTTACCTTGACTTATAGCCATTCCACTACTGGCTGTCCAACTACCGCCAACATTATTGTCACCGATAGAACGGCACTGCCGGTTGTAACCATAAATCCAGGGCCTTATGTAATTACCTGCGCAAACATATCGGCAACAAGCGCCATTACCCCCACGCTGACTGCCATTGCCGATGCCAATATATTGACCACCTATGCGTGGACAGATGCTGTCGGGGCTGTCTATTCAAACCAAACTTCTGTGGTTACCACTGTGGATAAAGTTGGCACTTATATCATAACAGCCACAAACCCTTATGGGTGCGTGAGCTCAGCCAATGTTGCCGTAACATCGAGCCTTACCACCCCCAACATTTCGGTTACCACCCCTGCAGCGGCACAGCTTACCTGTCTGGTAAATACTGTTAATGTAACAGGAAGTTCCACTACCATTGGGGCATCATACTCATGGACAGGACCGGGAGCTGCTACCATTGCTACTCCTTTAAACAACACAACAAGTGTTGATTTAGCTGGGGTTTATACCCTTGAAGTAACCGATCCGGCAAACGGATGTACTGATACCCGCACTGTTACCGTTACTGAGGATATTGCAGTCCCGGTTATTACTGCGGTAAACAACAACGATGGGGGTGATTTAACCTGTACCAATACAATTGTTGAGATTGAAGCCATTGCAGTAGCGGTTCCGGCTGCCACATTCACTTGGAGCACTCTTACGGGAACCATCGTGGGTTTACCCTATGGAGCTAACAACCAGTTTATTAATGTGTCGGGGCCCGGAAGTTATACGGTTACTGCCACCGATCCAGCCAATGGATGTAGCTCAGCGGCATCTTCATTAACGGTAAATCAAGTAATTACAACCACCAATACAGCCACTATAAATGGCGGCCCTTTTGTATTAACCTGTACCAACGGAGGACAAGTAACACTCGATGGTTCGATAACCGGAACGCTAGGTGGAACCTATCTGTGGACCACCGTGGGTGGAAATATTATTGCTCCTGCCACTACCGAGGATGTAGTAGTAAATGCGGCAGGAACCTACACCTTGCATTATTACGATCCAGCAACCGGATGCGAAACCACTGCAATTACAGTAGTTACCGATAATCAGGTAAATCCAACGGTATCCATAAATCCGGGGCCTTATGTAATTACCTGTACCACACCTACCCCCATAATTACGGCAACGGGTGATGTTGACCCTTTAACCACCTATTCATGGACCGGACCTGGAGTAATCAATAATTCAACCACATTAACTCCCGATGTAAATTTGCCGGGTGTTTTTACCATTACGGCATTAGGTACCAATGGATGTACAGCACAAGCCTCAATTAATGTTTCGTTAAATAATGGGCAGCCTGATATATCGGTGAACACTCCTAACGACATTACCTGTGCCAATTTAACTTCCACCATCAGTGGATCTTCGTCGGCTGCAGTAACTTATAATTGGTTGCGCTTAACAGGCACAGCCAATATAACCGCTCCAACTGCGAATACTACTACAGTGGATGGCATTGGTTCGTTCCAATTAACCGTAACCTCAACGGTGAATGGGTGTACCAATTCAGGCACCGTGTTTGTAAATTCTGACTATACTTCACCGGCCATATCGGTTACCGATCCGGCTAGTAATCTATTAACCTGCGATGTAACTACAGTTCAATTGGCAGCTACTACGGTTGTTCCCGGGGTTACCTATAGTTGGAGTACATTAATTTTAGGGGCAACCATTTCAACTACAACATCGGCCACCCCGTTTGTTGATAGGGCAGGACTTTATACTGTTGTGGCAACGCACCCAATTAGCGGTTGCCCACAAACCGAAACCGTTTTGGTTAATGAAAATAAACTGGCTCCAACCATTAATTTAACTTCTGCTGCAACTGTTTTAGATTGCATTACCACACAAATAACCATTGATGGTTCGGCAACTACCAATGCCGACAGTTACACTTGGACCAATTCTGTGGGTGGTAATATTGTTTCAGGCCAAGGCACCAATTCAATCATAGTGGATGCACCCGGAAATTACACTTTAGTGGCCGAACATGCAGCCACCGGTTGCACTTCAACTTCCATTTATGCCATTACTAACGATATTGTAATCCCAACAGTAACTATCAATGCAGGGGCTTATGAAATTAGATGTACAACCCCAATCGAAACTATTGGGGCCGTGGGTGATGTAAATCCCGCCACTACCTATTTATGGTCAGGACCGGGTATCGTTGGTGTAGCCACGGGGTTAAATATTTCGGTTAATGCTCCCGGAAATTACACCGTGGTTGCCACAGCACCAAACGGATGCTTCAGTTCCGATGTGGAAACTGTTTTAGATAACACAGCCGTACCTGATTTAGCGGTAAACACACCAACCGATATAACATGTTTAGATTTAACCTCAACCATTAGTGGTACATCGAGCATAGGAGTAAACACCAATTGGTTACGGATTTTAGGGTCAGGGAATATTGCCAGCAATACCGTTCCCATTACTACGGTAGATGGTCCAGGTACTTTTAGGGTAACCATTACCTCACTCGCCAATGGATGTAGCAATACCGCCGATGTGGTGGTAAATGAAAATATTACCCCTCCGGGATTGAGTGTAACTTCTCCTGCATCCAATATTCTAACTTGTACTGTTTTAAATGTTCAAGTTGTGGCAACCACAGCCGTTGCAGGTTCAAGTTACAATTGGAATACAGCCATTGTTGGAGCCACCATAAGTAATCCTTCGGTAGCGAATCCTTTTGTAGATAGACCGGGTATTTATAATGTTCAAGCTACCCATCCGGTAAGTGGTTGCAGCCAAACCAATTCAGTGACGGTGAATAGCGATTATGCCTTCCCAACTATTAGTATTGTTCCCAGTGCTACAGTAATAAACTGTGCGCAATCAACCATAACCTTAAACGCATCAGGAAGTAGTGCCAGTGCCATCAATTTTAATTGGGTGGCAACCGGTGGTGGAAATATTGTAAGCGGTGGATCTACCAATACGGCTGTAGTTAGCAGTGCTGGAACTTATACACTAACAGCCGAGCATAACATAACTGGTTGTACTCAAACAGGAGTTCAAATTATTACCGACGACCTTGTTCCACCGGTGGTTACTATAACCGGCGCCCCTTACTATATCACCTGCACCACACCCTCACCCGTGCTTTCGGCAACCGTTAATGTGGCTTCTAACATTGACTGGACAGGCCCCGGAGTAGTTGCGGATGCTACCACCTTAAGCCCCACAGTAAATGCGGCAGGTACTTATATAGTGACTGCAACAGCACTTAATGGCTGTACCGATACCGATAATGTTTTAGTACAATTAAACAATGCTCCCCCTAACATTTCAGTCAATCCCAATCCAGATGATATTACCTGTGCAAGCCCCACTGTTTTAATTTCGGGTAATACTACAACCCCCGGAGCAACATTTTTATGGACTGAAATTTCAGCAAATGGGGTTACCATTACAAATGATGCCACAAAGATTGCCACCGTTAATGGTGATGGCGATTTTAGGTTTACCGTAACCGCCCCCAATGGCTGTTTTATTTTTGATGATGTTTCGGTGGCAGAAAATATATCTACTCCAAATTTAACGGTACTTGCGGTTGACGACGAAGTGCTTACCTGTTCCCAAACCACCGTAACCTTAAGTTCCAGTTCAACAACTACAAATGCGTTGTTTGCATGGTCAACATTAATTGTGGGTGCTACCATTACAAACGGAAGTTCACCTACCCCAATCGTAAACATGACAGGTAACTATACCGTGACAGTAACTGATCCGGCAAATGGATGTACCACAAGTGGAACATCCAATGTTACCAGCAATTTTACACCACCTACCATGATTGTAGCTGCACCCATAGGACAAATCACCTGTGGAACACCAACCCTGCAATTGGATGCCACCGGCTCAACCAACACAACAACCTATTCATGGGTTGCAAGCAATGGAGGGCATATCCTGTTGAACCCAAATACAGCCCAACCCACAGTGGATGCAGCGGGACGATATACAGTTACCGGCATTCACACCACTACCGGTTGTACTGACACTGAATTTACCGATGTTACTTCCGACACTTCCATACCGAATATTGATGATTTTGATGCATCTCCAAATACGTTAACATGCAATATAACAACAGTAACCCTGCGCACAGATGCCCTATTATTGGGTGCAGGTGTTAAAGATATTTTGTGGACAACCAGCGATGGAAGTTTTATAAATATTGCTCAAACAACATTAACAAATCCTACGGTTAATGCACCGGGCACCTATGTGGTTACCATTACCAATACATCAACTGGTTGTTTTGCAGTGCGAGGCGTAACCGTTAATGAAAATACAACGCCCCCAACCATTCAAATTGACGATCCGCTCGATTTAACATGTTCCCTTTTACAAGTGAGCATCAGTTCAAGTGCCACTTCGGCTGATTTATCTCCTTTGACCTATTTATGGAGTGCCGGACCAGGCGGAGTTATTGATTCCGGCGATGGAACTTCAAATCCGCTGGTTAGCGAACCGGCCACCTATAATCTTACAGTAACAGATTTAGGAAATGGTTGTTTTAATATTTCTTCAGTTTCAGTAGCAGAAGATGTTACACTCCCTCCTATCTCAGTAGATATAACACCCGATGTTATTACATGCGCTAATCCAACCATTGAACTAAGTGGTTCATCGGCCTATCCAAATGTAAGTTACAATTGGATCACATTAGGTGCCGGTGTTATTGTAAATGGAGCTACAACTACCCCAACGGTAAATGCTTTGGGCACCTACAATTTAGTGGTTACTAATCTTGATAATAATTGTTCGGATACTTCGGCCAATGTTAATGTAATAGAAAATAAAGTGGTTCCAGTGGTGACAACCAACTCACCATCGGGTGACCTAACATGCAGCGTAAGCCAAGTAACCATAAGTGTGAATCAAGCTCCTGATTATGCCTATTTATGGTCGGGCCCGGGAACCATTGCCAATCCAAACTCTTATACAACATCTGTTAATACAGCAGGTACTTATACCATTTTGGTTGAAGATATTATCAATGGTTGTACCACATCGTCAACCATTAATGTGGTTCAAGATATTGTAGCTACTCCAAGTCCGGTAATAAGTAATACCGAAACCTGTTTTGGTTCACCGAATCCTGTTTTTACGGCAGTTGGAACCAATGTAAAATGGTATGGCGATGTTGCCTTAACTCAATTTTTAGCAAATGGTCTTACCTATACTCCCACGGTTACTGCGGCGGGTGTTCATCCTTTTTATGCCACATCAACCGGTGCCAATGGGTGTATCAGTTTGCCACGCGAAGTTCTTTTAACCATTCATACTTTGCCGAATGCTCCGGTTACATTTGGTAATTCCATTTGTGAAGGAACCCCGCAATTGACAATCACATCGGTGGGATCGAGTAATTGGTATGATAATACAAATTTATTTTTAGGAACCGGTATTTCTTATTTACCAGCCGCTACCGTAATTGCAGTAGGAACCTATACTTATTATGCTACTCAAACAGATATTTATGGTTGCGAAAGCCAACAGACAGCCACTACCTATACCATAAAAACAGTTCCAGGGGTTCTCGGTTTTGTTGACAATACCCTTGAGGTATGCCAAACATTTGCAAATCCAACATTTACCGTAGCCGGTTCCGATATTAAATGGTATAAAAATATTGCCGGTGCGGTTCTTTCCATTGGGAATACCTATCAACCCTTAGATGCTGTGCCCGGTGCATATACCTATTATGCTACCCAAACCGTAAATTTATGTGAAAGCCCGAATGCGTCAGGAACACTAACCATCAATCCAATGCCAGCTATTTACATCGTAACCGGCGGCGGTAGTTTTTGTGAGGGAGGCGTTGGCGTTACTATTTCTTTATCGAATTCTGACCCAACCGCAACTTATGAACTTTGGTTGGACGAAACCACGTTAATTACTGATTTGGTTGGAATTTCGGGTGTCCTAAGTTTTGGAAACCAAACCGCCGTAGGTAGTTATTCTGTTTATGCCTACAATACGACTTCACTTTGCCGAAGAAAAATGAATGGGGGGGTCACTGTATCTGAAAATCCTTTACCCGGCAATGCCGGTTTAATTTCAGGATCCAATGCGGTTTGTCAAGATGAAACCGGGGTTGTTTTCAGTATAGCTGCCGTTTCCAATGCAATCAGTTATGTTTGGACGGTACCAGCTGGGTTTACCATAGTATCTGGCAATAATTCAAATTCAATAACCGTCGATATTCAGCCTACTGCTGCAAGCGGTACTGTTTCCGTTTATGCTACCAACCTTTGTGGCACCGGGGCAACTTCCGCTTTATTTTCGGTATTGGTAAAGCCATTGCCTGGTATTGCTGCAAATTTAATAGGTGATAATACTTTATGTGTCAATGAGGGTAATGTGTTATACTCCCTCGACAATGTGGCAAATGCAACTGAATATGTCTGGTCGGTTCCGGTAGGAAGCACTATTGTTTCCGGTTTAGGCAGCCGACAAATTACCGTTGATTATGGAACCTCAGCCATATCCGATGTAATAACAGTATATGGTAAAAACACCTGTGGTGTTAGCAATACATTAAGTATGCCAATCACCGTAAGCAGTTTACCAACTAGTATTGCCGGTACTGAGCAGAATTTATGCAATAACCAAACCGTTTTATCGGCCAATCAACCTCCATTGGGTGGAAGTGGTGCCTGGACTTTGTTTGATGGAGCAGTTACTTTTACCGATGCTACACTGTATAATACCCCATTGACTGCTATTGGACGAGGAAAAAACACATTAGTTTGGACTCTTACCAATGCAAGTGGGTGTATAAGTACCGACACGGTTGATATATATAATAATACGCTATTCGTAAATGCAGGAAGCAATCAGGTTCTTTGCTCACCATCTACCAGTTTAAATGCTTTAACCCCGCTCACTAATGGCACTTGGTTTATTGTTTCCGGTGGAGGAACTATTAACGTGGCAACTTCGCCAACAAGCGCTGTTACCGGACTCAATGCAGGCGAAAACCGTTTTGAATGGATAGTCACCAACCCGGGATGCATCAGTCGCGATACCGTATCCATTTTTAATGATTTGCCCACCCAACCCAATGCAGGAATTGATCAAACTTTATGTGATTCTATAACTACTCTTGCGGGTAATAATGCTTCCATTGGAATAGGGCAATGGACTTTAGTGAGCGGTTCAGGAACCATTACAACCCCATCGCAATTTAATTCAGGAATTACCGCTTTGGGCAAAGGAACAAACCAATTCCGATGGACCATAACCAATGGTTCATGCAGTTTGTCCGATGATGTGATTATAACAAACAATATACCTACTGCTGCAAATGCTGGAGCTGATCAAGAGCTTTGTTTGAGTGCAGCCGTATTGGGTGGTAATGATCCTTTAATTGGTACTGGATTATGGACCATTATTTTAGGTGATGCAAGTTTTAACAATAATACTCAATTTGATTCGGATGTTTCTGATTTGGAAACTGGAACTAATATATTGCGCTGGACTATATCCAACAATGGATGTACATCAAATGATGACGTCACCCTAACTGTTTTTGATTCAATTAACATTACCAGTCAACCGCAAAGCCAAACCTTACTGCAAGGATCACCGGCTAATTTTAATGTATCGGCCACAGGTTCAAATGTTACTTACCAATGGCAAAAAGATTATGTTAATATTACCGACTCAACCTTTAGCTCATATAGTATTGATAGTGTTGTATCGGCCGATGCAGGATTCTATCGTTGCATTGTTACCGGCAATTGTGGTTCGGTAATCTCAGACCTTGCCAAACTTACCGTCAATCTTCTGGTAAGCATCACTACGCAACCTGATTCCTTAATCCGTTGTGAGAGTCAATCTGCACAATTCTCAGTTTTAGCAACGGGTTCTATTGTATCATACCAATGGAAGTTTAAAGGAAGTAACTTAACCGATGGCGGCGGAATATCCGGTGTTAATTCACGAAACCTGGTCATATCATCGGTAACTGCTGCCAATGCAGGTTCCTACTCTTGCGTGGTAATTGGTACTAATAATAATGCATTTAGCGATGCGGTTACCTTAACCGTTAACTCGTTAGTTACCATTACCAGCCAGCCTATAAATAGATCGGTATGTAGAGATGGTGTTGGCTATTTTGAGGTGCAGGCTATACCTGATAGTCTTAACTACCAATGGCAAAAGAATGGGGTAAACATGGTGCCTGATATAATTGGGTATATTTCAGGTACTACAGGCAATGTTCTCACCATTTCGGGGGCTACTCAAGCCGATGTGGGTGTTTACCGCTGTGTTATAACCGGTGGTTGTAACGTTGAAATCACCAGTACTTCAAGCCTGGTTGTTAACGAAATCCCGGCAGCAGCTGGAACTATATCAGGTCCGCAAACAGTTTGCCAGGGTACCACCGATGTTTTTTATGTGGTACCGGAGATAGCCAATGCGGAAACCTACGTTTGGGATGTTCCTTATGGGGCAACTATTGTTGGCGACGATGGCACCCGTTCCATTCAGGTGGATTATGGAAACAATGCTTTGGTGGATGTAATTACCGTTTATGGTAAAAACAGTTGCGGTAATGGAACGGTATCGGCTCCACTCCCTGTAACAGTAAATCCATTGCCCGTTGCTTTTGCTAATATTGACCAAAGTATATGCGACCATTCCGTTGATTTAAATGCAAATCAGGTTGCAGGGGGAGTATGGAGCATTACTGCCGGCGATGGAGTAATTGTAAATCCTAATATATATAATACAAAAGTTAACCTATTAAATCATGGAATTAACACCTTTAAGTGGACAGTAACCCAGAATGAGTGTACCTCTTTCGATGAGGTAAATATAACCAATCTTAAAATGGATGTCAATGCCGGTCCCGATCAGGTTATTTGCTCCCGTAACACCTTGTTTGAGGCACAAACACCGCTAACAGGTGCTTCATGGCGAGTGATATCCAGTACAGGCCAGGGAACTATTGTAAATCCAACGTCGCCCACCAGTTTGGTTACCGGATTAAACCAAGATGCCAATGTTTTTGCCTGGCAGGTTAATAACGAAGGTTGCATCTCCTCCGACACCGTATCCATTACAAATAATAAGCCTTTTGAACCCGATGCAGGCGAAGATCAGATAATTGCTTTTAAAGAATACGACTTAAACGCGATGACACCCGAAGACGGCACAACCGGATTTTGGGAGTTGTTAAGCGGTGGCGGTTCTTTTGTTGACCGTACAGATCCTAAAACCAGGATTACCGACCTGATGCCTGGCCCAAACACTATTGTCTGGACTGTGCAAAGAGCCAACTGCACCTTATCGGACACGGTTATTATTGAAAATATTTTATTGTTGCCAGCTGATGCTGGAAATGATCAAACTATTTGTACCGATGCAACCAAGATTTCAGCGAAAGTACCAAATATTGGCACCGGCGAATGGAGTGTAACAACAGGAGCAGCAAATTTTGGCAATATAAGTAGCCCAACTACCACGGTTACCAATTTGGGACCTGGAAATAATATCCTTCGTTGGACTGTTAGAACTTCAATAATTGGAGTAACCTGGGACGAATTGACCATTGTAAACAATAAGCCCACTACCGCTAACGCCGGAACTGATATTACCCTTTGTACCAATCAAACAAATCTAGCTGGAAATCCTTCAATTTACGGTACTGGAGTTTGGACCCTTTTGAGTGGAGCGGGAACTATTGCAGATACAAATAATGCGGCTTCTCCCATCACCAATCTTGGGTCAGGTTCAAATATATTAAAATGGACCATCAACAATAATGGTTGTATTTCGGATGACTTTGTTTCCGTAATAAATAATACCGCAACTACTGCCCAAGCAGGTAATGACCAAACAATTTGTTTTGATTCAACCTCATTGTTCCCCAATACACCAACGGTTGGTACCGGTTCGTGGAGTGTACAAACAGGTTCAGGAACCTTTAATGGGAATGTTGTTACCCATTTGGCACCCGATAAAAATGTGCTTATATACACCATTACTAAAAACACGTGTAAATCGATAGATACCATTATCATAACCAATAACAAACCAACAACTCCGGCCGCAGGATACGACCAGAAATTGTGTGTTGATACGTTTAAATTAGATGCCAATCAGGCTTTGCTTGGAACGGGTATATGGACCGTTCAAAGTGGTTCAGGCAAATTCGCCGATTCATCGGAAAACAAAACAGTGGTTAGTAATATTGCCAACGGAATAAATATTTATAGGTGGACCATTACCAAAAATGGATGTACCGAACAGGATGAAGTATTTATTAGCAACGATTTTGTTTTATCCACAGCGGGTAACGATATTGATTTGTGCGAAAGTGAATATCAATTACTGGCATCGAATCCAAGTCCCGGAGTTGGAACCTGGAGTGTGGTTGGTAGCAGTGGGGCTATATTTACGAATCAGAACAATCCCAATACATTGGTAGCCAATTTGTCGAATGGGGCGAATCAACTTCGATGGTCGGTGAAAAATGGAACCTGTGTATCATCAGATATTGTGGTTGTGGGAAGCTATAAACCTACCGATGCTTTAGCAGGCGAAAACCAGGCAGTCTGTGGGAAAACAGCATCCTTAAAGGCAAATACCCCAACTTTTGGTGATGGTTTATGGATATTAATGAGTGGTTCCGGATCCTTTGATAACGATACCATTCCAAATACTACCATCCGAAACTTAGGTGTGGGTCCCAATGTATTGCGATGGACCATTTCGCAAAGGGATTGCTTCTCGTACGACGAAACAGTGATAACCAGCAACTTGCCCATTGAAGTATTTGGTGGAAACGATCAGGTTGTTTGTTCCGATACCGCAGTGCTTTCAGCCAACCCACCTACCATTGGAACCGGGCGATGGTCAATAATTAGTGGTTCCGGATCTTTTGATGATCCTTCCGATAATCAAACCATAGTAAGGTTTTTAGGTAAAGGACAAAATAAGTTGCAATGGAAGGTTTCCAGCTCCGATTGTCATGTTCCGGATACCGTAGTAATTACCAGCAGCATACCTACCACCGCTGTGGCAGGAGCCGATCAAATATTATGCACCGATAGTACCTTAATGGCCGGAAATACTCCTTTAGTAGGTACCGGCGAATGGATTATGGTTTCGGGTGCAGCATCTATTGATAGTATAAACGATCCAAAAACTAAGCTTACCACTATTGGCTTGGGCAAAACAACGCTCCGTTGGACCGTAAGTTTGGATGGATGTTTTTCGTTTGATGAGGTCACACTTACGAATAACCAGCCCAGCAAGCCATTTGCTGGATATGATACGGATATTTGCGGCGATTCGGTACGGCTCTTTGCGGAACCTACAACGGTTGGAATTGGTGAATGGACCTTAGTTAGTGGCGATGCAGTAATTGCTACCCCTGATTCCAATCAAACTCAGGTGAACAAGATTAAATTCAACGAAAATACGTTCCGTTGGACGGTTACCAATTTGAATTGTACCTTATACGATGATGTGATAATTACCAGCAATTATGAATATGTAAACGCCGGAGAAAATCGTACGGTTAATGTTCCGAATATTCAATTAATTGGTAACAAACCTGGTCAGGGAGTAGGGCAGTGGAAGGTTTCGGCAAGTCCGGCTTCCATTGAAAATCCAGCCAATTTTGAAACTATGGTCATTGGATTGGGTTCAGGTGCTAATATTTTCACCTGGACCATTACCAACGATGGGTGTACTTCAACCGACAATATTGTAATAAACTATATTGTTATGCCAGTAGCCGATTTTGCTCCATCAGCCATCAATGGATGCCCCCCGTTAAGTGTCAACTTTGTAAATACCTCAATTGGGGGAGCACCCTATAAATGGGATTTTGGCGATGGGGAAACCTCGACCGAACACAGTTTAATGCATATCTATGCTGAACCCGGTTCCTATAAAGCAACCCTTACAGCTACGGCACCTTTGGGTTTATCTGTAATTAAAGATACCTTGATTACTGTTTTCCCATTACCACTCGCTGATTTTGATATTGCACCAAAAACGATTTATATTCCCGATGAGCATATCAGTTGCTTCAACTATTCAAAAAAGGCAGTCTCCAGTTTATGGGATTTTGGCGATGGTGAAACCAGTGAGGAATTTGCGCCAGTTTATAGCTATACCGAAGAGGGTTTTTATGATATTACCTTAACCGCTATTTCAGTAAATGGTTGTGAAGATACAATGACCATAATTAAGGCCGTAGAAGTAATAAAACGCAGTAAATTTATTTTCCCAGAAGCCTTTACTCCTGACCCATCAGGAAGCTCCGGTGGGGCTTATGATCCGGAGGATCGTTCCAACAATGTTTTTTACCCGATGATAATAGATGGGGAAATTGACAATTATGAAATGATTATTTACAACCGGGCGGGCGTTTTGGTATTTAAAACTAGCGATGTTTTGATTGGATGGGATGGCTATTATAGAAATAAACTGTTACCTGAAGATGTGTACATATTCATTGTGAAAGGCACTTACAACAGTGGTAAGCCTTTCCAAAAAACAGGTAATGTATTATTAATTGTTAAAGATAATTGACATGAGATACCTACTTATTATAGGATTAATGGTTACTGTAACTCTTTTTTCAAAGGTTAAGGCTCAAGATGCCCATTTTTCGCAGTTTTATAGCAATCCCATATATTTGGCGCCATCGTTTGCCGGAAGTTCCCATTCAACTAGGTTTGTAGGTGCTTTTAGGGATCAATGGCCTAAAATACCCGGCAATTTTATCAACTATTCATTCTCGGTCGATCATTATGTGCCAAAACTGAAAAGTGGTTTTGCTTTTTTAGCAAGCGTCGATAACGCCGGAAGTGGCAAATTAGTGACTTCAAATATTTCGCTGGGTTATTCCTATAATGTTAAATTAACCCGGAAGCTATTCCTTCAACCCGGTTTGGCCGCATACTATTACAGCCGAAAAATTGATTATACCGAAGTAACATTTTCCGACGAATATTTTATGAATCAATACGTAGGATCCACCTCTGAAAATCTCTCGTTCGACAAAGTGCAACATGCCGATTTTGCTGTTTCCAGTTTGCTATATACTTACAATTTCTGGCTAGGCTTTAATGTCGATCACCTCATGACTTTATCACCGGTGTTGCGAAGCGATATTAAGTATTCCGATATGAGAGTGTCGGTGTTTGGCGGGTATAAATTTAAAATTCACCACCGGACCCGGAATAAATACAATGAATACATCCATGCCGCTTTTAATTACCGGATGCAATCGGGAATCCACCAAATGGATATTGGGGGGTATTACAACCGGCAACCCATTATGATAGGATTATGGTACCGGGGAATCCCTCTATTGAATGAATATGCAACCAGCAGCGCCATCGTCTATTTGTTCGGTTTCAAATATAACGATTACATTTTTAGCTATAGTTTTGATATGTCATTGGGAAACCTTATTTCGCAAACAGGCGGCAGCCATGAAATAACCATTAGTTATTTTATAATCAAATCGAGCCGTCCTAAAAAATTTAAAGCAATTCCTTGTCCTGAAATGTAACAGAAGATAATTGGGACACCCAAAACTAAAAATGAATGCAGTAATACCAAGTGTTGTAGCGGGTATCTCACTAAAGTGCGGAAGACAGGCCACGGGATTGCAAACTCTATGATTATTGTTTTTCTTTTTCTTACTTTTTAGACGGACTAACTTGAAAAATCTACGGTATAGGCAATTTTTTATACCGTGTATTGGCAACGGGGTATTTTATAATTTCTCCTGTTTTCAGCGTTGAGACACCCTTTTAAAATCGAAGTAACTTTGATTTGCACGGAGTGCATTACAATGAGTATCTGTAAGCGACATTTTTGGAGCTTACAGATATGACAACCCGACTATTATTGGCGCATGGAATGCGCTACTTTAACTCGTTTATTGACATGTACTGATTTGGCTTATTTCACCACTACATATTATTCATAAATACGCTGTTTTGGTCGAGCAAATGCAGATGTTCAATGCTTTGTTCCGCATTACTTGCTTCGCTGCGTGAGATCGCCTTTGGTTAAGTTCCATGCGGTATAGTTTATATGCTTCAATTACCACAAACACTTAGGGTGCTTGTGGTAATTTATGGTTGAGCCCTCCGGGAAAGCATAAGACAAATTTGCTAATTTAATTGGGACACCCAAAATTAAAAATGAATGCAGTAATACCAAGTATTTTAGCGGGTATCTCACTAAAGTGCGGAAAACAGGCCACGGGATTGTAACCTCTGTGGTTATTGTTTTCTTACTTTTTAGACGGACTAACTTGAAAAATCTACGGTATAGGCAATTTTTTATACCGTGTATTGGCAACGGGGCATTTTATAATTTTTCGATTTCTTCTTTTGTTAATCCAGTTGATTTCATAATAATATCAATCGCACCTCCATTATTTTTAAATTCCTTTGCGATTTGCTTTTTTTCATCTTTTCTAACCATATCTTCAGCATCAACCTTCATTGTCCAAGCCATACTGGCACTATAATGTAAATCTTCAATATGTCTTAGGTATTTCTTTCTTTCGTCTTCTGGAAGACTATCGACACGCCACAATTCTTTTGCTTTGTCAATACCTTTTGCATTGAAATTATCTTTAATCTCGTTGTTCTTAAAGTAATAAATCCATTGGTCTAACGAGTCTTTGGCTACATCGTTAAAATTATTGACCTTAATCACATAATACTCAGGGAAAATCTGAAATGGTTCAATTTTACCGCCAAGTAATTCAGTTTGTTTTGACGATAGTTTTAATTTGTCCGATGTATGCAATCCAATAAAATCAGTCTTGCCGTGGTAAATGTAATCCTCGCCTTGTCCTAAATCAAAATAAACAATGTTAATCGAATAAACTTTCTTTATGTTTTTGTAGGGTTCTCCTACCGATATATATTCCGTAATTACTTTCGAGGTGCCATAAGCCATCCGATGAAAATAATCATACTCATTCTCATTTTGTATTTCAATAATGACTAATTCATCTTTTGAATTTTTAACCAGCATATCCACCCGGTTAAATTTATCGGTGTCTATCTTTTGGTTGCTCTCGCTTTCAAGTATGGATTGTATTGAAATCTCGTCCTTTAACAATTCCGAAAGAAATCCTTCCAGAACCGAGAAGTCGGCCTTGTTTCGCAGTAATCTTTTTATTGCCCAATCAAACCGTATTAAGCTTCTATTGCTCATCGTCTATTCTGTTTTTCACAAATTTAATCATTTATTTGGAATCCCGCTAAATGCTTGCATTGGTCGCAGGGCAAACGCATTTAAAAATCCCGTTAGGGATTTAATATGAACGGCGAAGCCCTCACGCAAGTAATAGCCCTGGGTTTACTCCCTTTGGTCGTGAGTCACCTATGGCTTAGTTCAACCCAGGGATCAAGTTTTTATGGTATAAAATCGGCGTAAGAACTACTTTAATTGAAATTGTGAAGAAACCATGCGCCGAAAATGGGAATTTCAAATTTCGGTTCTTAAATGCGGTTGCCCTGGCAATTGTCGTTCTTTGCCTTGTTGCCAACATAAAACTAATCTTTGTGTTCCTTGTTTCGCCGGCTAGCAGGTTTGCCGATTTTTTTTCTTTTGAGACAGCTTTATCCAACGCTAGAAAAATCATACTCTAAAAAATGTATTTTTACTTGCAATCGGTAACCATTAAGTATATTTACCGACTTACTTTAATAAATTTATAAATCGAATTCTATGAACCGAATTAAAAACCCCATCAGATTATTAATTATGGCAGGATTTATTGTTGGAGCCCAATCGTGCAGTAACGATTCAAAAAAAATACCCCCGGTTGACCCGTTAAACATGGATTTAACGGCCAATCCCGGTGATGATTTTAACCAATATGCAAACGGCGGTTGGATGAAAAATAACCCCATGCCGGAAGATAAAAGCCGTTTTGGAACCTTCGACCAATTAATTGATGCCAATGAGAAACAATTAAAAGTAATTGTTGAGGAACTATCCTCAAAATCGTTTACTGAAGGCAGTATCAGCGATAAAATTGCTGTTTTTTATAAAACAGGGATGGATACCAATACCATTGAAAAGAATGGAATCACTGATTTGAATGAATATTTTGAACAGATAAACCAAATCAAATCGGCTACTGATGTGCAAGGGCAATTGGAAAGGTTTCATCAATTGTCCATTGGCTCAGCTTTTGGTATTTATGGAGGCGCCGATTCAAAGAATAGCGAAATGGTGATTACCCATCTGTACCAAAGTGGATTGGGAATGCCCGACCGCGATTATTATCTGAGTGATTTGGAACGCTTTGTTACCATTCGGAAGCAATATCTGATTCATGTTGAAAACATTTTCAAATTATTGGGCGATGAGGATTCAGTAGCCAAACAAAATGCACAAATAATTTTCGAATTTGAGAAAAAACTAGCCGTAGCATCCATGGATCGGCTGTCGTTACGCGACCCCAATAAAACTTACAATAAACTTACTCAGGTGGAATTGTCAACTCTTTCTCCCAATTTTGACTGGAATCATTACTTTTCAGCCATTGGTTTACAAAATCCGGGAAATGTAATTGCCATGCAACCTGATTTTTTGAAAGAATTCAATTCCTTACTTGCCAATGAGCCTATTGAAACATGGAAAACCTATTTCCGTTGGAACTTGATACGGAGCACCGCAGGCTATCTTAACGCCTCTTTTGTTGAAGAACAATTCAACTTTTATGGAAAAACCTTATCGGGAACACCCGAACTAAAACCTAGGTGGAAACGGGTAATGGATGTTACCAACAATGCATTGGACGAGGCTATGGGCCAAATGTATGTTGAACGTTATTTTCCAGCCGAAGCCAAAGAACGGATGTTAAAACTGGTTGATAACCTAAAACTGGCTTTAGGGGAGCGCATCAATCAATTGGAATGGATGAGCGACGAAACCAAAGCTAATGCCCAAAACAAATTGGCGGCCATTTCGGTAAAAATAGGTTATCCCGATAAATGGAAAGATTATTCAAGTTTAAAAGTAAGCAGTAATTCATACCTTATCAATGTGTTAAATGCCCGTAGTTTTGGCTTTAACGAAAACATGGCTAAAATTAACAAACCGGTTGACAAAACCGAATGGCACATGCCTCCACAAATGGTAAACGCATATTATAGCCCAACCATGAATGAAATTGTTTTCCCGGCGGGTATTCTTCAACCTCCGTTCTTTTATATCGATGGCGATGATGCGGTAAACTATGGTGCTATTGGTGTGGTAATTGGGCATGAAATGAGTCATGGTTTTGATGACAAAGGGCGACTGTATGATAAAAACGGAAATTTGAACACTTGGTGGACCGATAAGGATTCGGAACTTTTTACCGGCAGAACAGAAGTTTTGGTACAACAGTTTAATGAATTTGAGGTAGCGGATTCAGTAAAAGCAAATGGAAAATATACCTTGGGTGAAAATATAGCCGATTTGGGCGGTGTCAATATTTCCTACATTGCGTTTACCAAAACAGAACAATGGAAAAATCAGCAAATTAAAATTGATGGTTTTACTCCCGATCAGCGTTTCTTTTTAGCGTATGCACATGTTTGGGCTCAAAATATCAGGGATGCTGAAATTCTAAGGCGCACTCAGGAAGATGTTCATTCGCTGGGAAAATTCAGAGTAAACGGACCCTTGCGTAATGTTACTGAATTTCATAAAGCTTTTGATATTAAGGAAGGACAATATATGTTCCTGCCAGAAGCTGCACGGGCAAGTATTTGGTAAATAAAAACTAACTAACTATTGCTGATACCTCGTCCGCTTGCGGCGAGGTATTTCATTTTCCTTCGGAATTATTTAATAGGGTTGCCCTCATTTGTGCAAATAGTAAATTGTTCCGATAAATAAACGTCGAATCGTTTTCTATCTTAACTTGGAATATTTCCTTTTTCGTAGGGAATATCATAAGGTCATCCACAGCAATCCAATCTTCAAATTTTGCCTCACCTTTTATAAAAATTGAAAGCGTGTTTTTATTCGATTTAATCTTAACCGTATGTTCCGAATAATACCACCAACCATCAATTATTGATGTTTCAATGGGCGAATAATATAAATATTGAATGGTTTGGTTAAGGCTGTCAGTTTCAGTAATAATGGCCGTAGTAAATGTTTGATCCCAAACATGATTGTAGTACCAAAAGCTGATTATGTAATTGCACGAAGTATCCATTTTAGCGGTTGATATGCTGCCAACTAAGGTGTATTGTTCTTTTTTCCCTTTGAGTGCTCCTTTCCCCCGATAGGCAATACCACTAACTAAGTCATCGTAACCTTGGTAAAAAACAAAATCATTGGTATCGTTAACTAACAATTCTCCGTTATTAATTAATTCAGGATACAATTTTGAAAAATGCTGGTAATTAACCTCATTATTAGATTCAATAAGCTGGGCAATGGGTAATTTATAAATCAAATATTCCCCTTCACCGCTTAGTAAAGTGCATTTTGAAATAATTTCCTTTTCTTGAACCGAGAGTACTTCCAAATCGGTACCATGTACAATAACAGCAATATCTTTTCCATTATCAACCAATGGTTGAATAACCCTGTTATACGGCCATTGAATGAACATTTTATAAATATCCAGTGATTCCGAAACCGATGGCCGTGATAAATAGGTGCTGAGGATTGGCAATCCGGTGTGAGCCGACGAGACCAAGGAGCCATAAATGGAACGATCAGAGTTGCTACTTCCAAAAGGGAGGTTGAATTTGAAATAAGTGGGTATGGGCAAAATGGCCTGAAATAGTTGGGTGTCAATTTGAGTAATATTTAACTGCTCTTTTGCAATGTATTTTTGATTGAAAGCATTGGGTGATTTCTTACAATTTTTCGAAACTAAAAGGTGGGATGGAATGGCTTCGAAATATATTAGGCAAATAAGGAAGGTAAAAACCAATTTGCCTCCTTTTAAATGATAAACGAGTTTGAAAAAGTAATAAATACTGAGTGTAGCTATCACATAATAAAAACCCCAGGCAAACCGTCCTAATGCAGAAAACTGCTTTATTAATGGAATTGAATTTATAAGATGGTTGGGTAAATATTTTAAGGGAATGGCCATCGAAAAAAGCAAAAGAAGCACTGCCGCAAAAGCAAACGCTTGGATTTGGATTGGAAATAGAGTTTTGAGTGTTGAGTTTTTCTTTTTTAGCAAGTAATAACCGCTCATAAACAAAAAAATTACCAATGCAGCATTTGAAACCATACCGATGTAATTTCCAATTTGACCCCACCGTTGTTCATTTTGAATACCGGTATTAAAAACAGCATTGTAAATTGGTTTAGTAAGCGAGTGATTGGGCAAAAAAACGGAGTGGAACGATGCCCGGTGATCGGTTATAAAGGGCATATCTATGCGGTTGGGGTGAGGGTCATTGCTTAAGTACAGAATAGCTATCACACTTATGGGCACGATAAGTTGCACAACCAAATAAGTGATTCTTGAACTATTTTTCCAATAGTTTTTCCAATCAAAACAGGCTATAAATAAATTGACTGAAACGATAAAAAAGAGAAGTATAAAACCGAGATACACATGAATGAAGGTCCAAAAAATAATAGTTAAAGCAATTATAATAGGCCATTTATTCTCCGTAGGATGGTCGAATTGTTTGATTACCAGATACCATCCCATTGGGAAGAAACATACAAATGCCAATCCAAAGTGCCCAGCCGGATTAATCAACAATACCTGCGATGACAGGAAAATTATGGCATTTCCAGCAAAAGCGGCAGCTATAAACGGAAGGGTAAGCCGAATGAAAATTAATGTTAAAAAAACGGCTCCCACTACATAAGAAAGCAAAATCAATAAATTTATGATACCTACCGAATAGTCACTCACACCTGGCCAAATTCTTGCTACGGCTTGATTCGCAATATTTAGAATAGGCAACGAATCCTCAAATAAAAGGAATTCACCATACGGATGGCTCATGCCTTGAAATGAAAAAACAGAAGAATCGTGTTTCCCATGATAAATGAAATTGTAATACGTTTTTAACCCATCGTTTTCCGCTGAAAAAAGGTATTTATTGGGGTGAAATAAGTAGCTAGGATAAAAAAAAGAAAGAAAAATGAATGCTATCAAAATACTTACTAAAATTCCTTTGGTTTCTTTTTTTAGCGATTTCATGTAATTCAACATAATTCATTATTGTTATAGTTTGTTAATGCTGTATTTAAATGATTAGGTTAAACCTACAAGTTTTTTTTGAAATATAACAGGTTTGAAAATAAAGAATTGAGCTTGTTTAATCAAAAGAAATTCAAAAAAAAATGTTTCATATACAAGCTATTGCTTAAAGCAGTATTTAGTTCTTTGATTCACAAAAAAAATATAGTAAGTTTACTTGAAAATAGGGTGTTATGGAAAACTATAATTTGGTAAAAGTATTTGAGCAAAGCATTTTGCAGCATTGGGATTTACCTGCATTATCTGACTATAAGGGTTCAACCTTAACTTACGGAATGGTTGGTGAGAAGATAATCAAACTTCATTATTGTTTTGAGCATTGCGGATTGAAGCAAGGCGATAAAGTGGCACTCATTGCAAAAAATTCCAGTAACTGGGCTATTGCTTATTTGGCTACAATTACTTATGGAGCAACCATTGTGCCTATTTTAACCGATTTTCATGCCGATACGGTAAATCACATTATCAATCATTCCGATGCCCAACTTTTATTTGTTGGCGAAAATAGCTGGCCTTCCATTAAACCGGTGCAATTAGAGCAAGTAAAAGCTATTGTTAACCTATCGGATTATAGTATTCTTTTCGAAAAGGACGAATACAATATTAAACAAAGAAAGCATTTGGCAGAAGAGGAGTTTTTTGATAAATATCCCAATGGAGTTAAAAAAGAGGATTTTGTTTTGCCTACTGTTTTAAATTCAAACTTAGGAGTAATTAGCTATACATCAGGCACTACCGGTAATTCAAAAGGGGTAATGCTTCCCTTGCAAAGCTTAATGGATAATGTGGAGTTTGCCTGGAATAATATGCCGCTGCAAGCCGAAGATAAGTTACTATCCATTCTTCCTTTGGCTCATGCTTATGGTTGTGCTTTCGAATTTGTTTGGCCGTTTACCATTGGGGTACATGTTACTTTTTTAGGGAAAGTGGTATCGCCTCAAATAATGATACAGGCTTTTCAGGAAATTAAACCCAAACTTTTGTTGATGGTTCCATTAATAATGGAAAAAATATACAAAAAACAACTTCAACCCGTTTTATCAAAAACATCCATGAGGGTTTTGCTTTACATTCCGATTGTTAATAACTTGATTTATAAAAAAATAAAAGCAAAGTTATCGGCAGTATTTGGTGGCGATTTTCGCGAAGTGGTAATTGGTGGAGCGGCCTTAAATAAGGAAGTAGAACTTTTTTTAAGGAAGATTGGTTTCAATTTTTCTGTTGGATATGGAATGACCGAATGTGGCCCATTAATAAGCTATGCTAATTGGGATAAAGCTCAATTGGGGTCGTGTGGTAAATTGGTTGATAGCTTGCAACTTATGATTGATTCTCCTGACCAGCAGAATATTCCCGGTGAAATATTAGTAAAAGGTTCGAATGTAATGCTGGGATATTATAAAAATGAGAAAGAAACGAAAAAGGTATTGGATGATGAGGGATGGCTCCATACCGGCGATTTAGGAGTTATTGATAAGAGTGGTTATATTTCAATTCGTGGTCGAAGCAAAAGCATGATTCTCGGGCCTTCAGGTGAAAATATTTATCCTGAAGAAATAGAATCGAAACTAAATAATTTCCCTTACGTGCAAGAGCAACTGGTTATTAATGAAAACAATAGATTGGTAGCCTTGGTTTTTCCTGATAAAGTTAAAATGGAACAGGAGCAAATTAATGACGAACAGTTAGCACAAATTATGGAAGAAAATAAAAAATTATTGAATGCCCAATTGCCAAAATACATGCAGATATCAAAAATAAAACTTCAAGACGAAGAATTTGAAAAGACTCCTAAACAGAGCATCAAACGATTCAGATATGACAAAAACTAGATTTTAATGAATGGAAAAATCCTTGCATTGAATACCGATGCAAGGATTTTTCATTTTATGGCTCGTTGGTTAATTACTTTTATAATCCATTAAAGATGTATAACTTTGATAATAAATTATTTACATCGATAAACATATTTTTAGTTTTCCTATAATAAATACCACCATGAGAGAAAGAAACGATTTAAAATTAGCCGTACTTATTGATGCCGATAACATTCCCTATTCAAACATTAAAGGAATGCTAGATGAGATTGCAAAACATGGGGTACCAACCATTAAAAGAATTTATGGCGATTGGACCAAACCAACAGTATCGGGTTGGAAGCCGGCATTGCTGGAACATGCCATAACTCCTATTCAGCAATATAGTTACACAACCGGTAAAAATGCTACCGATTCAGCCATGATTATTGATGCCATGGATATTCTTCATAGTGAGAAAGTGGATGGCTTTTGTTTGGTGTCGAGTGACAGCGATTTTACCCGGTTAGCAATCAGGTTGCGTGAGTCGGGGATGCTGGTAATTGGCATTGGTGAAAAGAAAACCCCGAACCCTTTTATAGTTGCTTGCGATAAGTTTATTTACATTGAAATTATTAGTACTAAAGAAATACCCAAAACTACCACTGTTACTGCGCCTAAATCTACTGAAACAACCAAAATTGATACCATTGATACTAAGTTTATTCAATTCTTAAAAACATCGGTTGAAGATTTGGCCGATGATGACGGTTGGGCTTTTCTTGCTGAGGTAGGAGCATTCATTATCAAAAAGAAACCTGACTTTGATCCACGGAATTATGGATTCTTAAAACTAACCCCTTTAATAAAATCGTTAAGCAAACATTTCGAAATTGATGAAAGGGAAACAGAGAAATCGAATATTAAACATATTTATGTGAAAATTAAAAACGTACCGAATAAAAGATAAGTACTTCTTTTGACAAAAGAAATGTTTCAAGGTATAGAAATATTGGTTTGCAGCATTAATACTAAAATTTAATATTAATATTGTCACAGAATTTATTACCCATAATTCTACCTTCGATAGTCAATGTAAAAATACTTGTAATTAATTGTTTAGTAACGTTTTAATTTATTAACTCAGCTAAAAAGCAACTAAGTTTATGTCAAAAAATGCTCATAGAATTTATATATTTATTTTATCGCTTCTTGTTATTTCAGCGTTGATATATTTAATTTTTCAGGGATATTCATACTATAATATCAGTATCGAAGACCGATATTTTCATCCCGATAATACCTTGCTTAAGCCAAGCGGAAACATTGGACATGGCTTAGGAATAGCCGGTTCATTATTCATGATTCTTGGAGTTACTTTATATATGGTGCGAAAAAGGTATCGTATTTTCTACGGAATTGGTATTTTAAAGCATTGGCTTGAGTTTCACATTTTCCTTTGCACCCTTGGTCCAATTATGGTACTTTTTCATACAGCATTTAAATTTGGAGGAATAGTAGCTATAAGCTTTTGGAGTATGGTTGCCGTTTTCCTAAGCGGGATTATTGGTCGGTTTATATACATTCAGATACCGCGTTCCATTGAAGGCCGGGAATTAACCTTGAGTGAAATAAAGGATATGAAAACTGACCTTGGAGCCGTTTTAAATGAATCACTTCAATTGGATGAGGAAAGCTACAAAGTAATTGTTGACTCAGTAAAAAAGAAGGTAGAACTTTATCACAAAAATTTTTTGGTGCGCATGTACCGAAAATACTCCGATGATTCAGAAACAATTCGCCGTGTAAAAACGGTTTTGAAAAAAAATAGTGTTTCAAAAGAACAACAAAAGCAAATATTAGCGTTAGTAAAGAATGATATTTCACTTAACCGGAGGATTGACCGCTTGGTAGTTATGCAAAACTTATTCAAATACTGGCATGTAGCACATTTACCTTTTGCTTTGGTAATGCTTATAATAATGATAATTCATGTAGGTGTTACGCTTGTTTTTGGTTATCGTTGGATATTTTAACTATGGAAATAATTATAGAAAAAATCGTCACCTATTTCTTGGTATTTTTATTTTGCCTAACAATTGTATTCTTTTATTTGCGTAATCAAAAAAAGGAATCTAAAAAAGTTGAGAAGAAAATCGCTCAGGCCAAATTGGACGGCATGTATGAGCCGGTATCACTGCATCCGGTTATCGACACAAATAGTTGTATTCGCACTGGAGCCTGCATTGCGGCTTGTCCTGAAAAAGATATACTGGGAATTAAAGATGGAAAAGCAACCACTATTAATGCATCGGTATGTATAGGCCATGGTGCTTGCTTTCATGCCTGTCCCACACAAGCCATAACCTTGTGTATTGGCACCGAAAAACGTGGAGTTGAATTACCTCATATTAACCAAAATTTCGAAACCAATGTACCCGGAATGTTTATTGCCGGTGAGTTGGGTGGTATGGGACTTATAAAAAATGCCGTTGAACAAGGCAAACAAGCAGCTGAAAATATTGCCAAATCAATTAAAAAGAACCATTCAGCTACCTACGATTTGGTTATTATTGGAGCTGGTCCTGCTGGCATAGCAGCTACCTTAACAGCAAAAAAACATCAACTTAATTTTCTTACTCTTGAACAGGATACCTTAGGAGGTACTGTTTATACTTTTCCGAGGCAAAAAATAGTAATGACTTCACCCATGGATATTCCATTATACGGTAAAGTAAAGTTGCGTGAAACCAGTAAATCGGAACTACTTGATTTATGGAATGTGGTACTACAAAAGAATAACATAACCATACAGGAAAATACTAAAGTTGAATCCATTATTCCGGAAAATGGGCATTTCAATATTGAAACACTTGCTGGTGAGCATATTACTTCAAAAACAGTATTGCTTTCAATTGGTAGGAGAGGGACCCCACGAAAATTAGGCGTTCCTGGCGAAATGCAGGAAAAAGTGGCATATAGGCTACTGGAACCGGAAGATATTAGTGGAAAAGATATTATGATAGTGGGAGGTGGTGATTCTGCCGTTGAATCGGCTCTTTTACTGGCAAATCAGAATCGGGTTACCCTTTCCTATAGAAATGATGTTTTCAACCGGTTAAAACAAAAAAACAACGAAAAAATTAAAGATGCCATTGCTTCCGGCAGTATTAAAGTCCTTTTCAAAACAAACCCGGTTTCAATTTTAAAAGATTCAATTATGCTTTCAACTGATGTTGAGGGCGAAGAAATAAGGGTGGTAAACGATTTGGTTTATATTTTTGCAGGAGGTGAACTTCCAACCCAATTTTTGCAGAAGGCAGGAATTCAAATTACCAAAAAATTTGGTGAAGCTATTTTAAAACACGACAATTAAGCTTTAAGTGAGAATTTTATGAAGATAAAAACAGGAATATGGGTTTGTTGGTTTATGTTAGATTTTCTGGCTGGCATACCTGTTCAGGGTCAAATATCGCCCGGTGAATTATCAAAAGTGCATTCTCATTTAGAAGGAATATCGAATTGCACCCAATGTTATATTTTAGGCCAAAAAGTTTCGAATGAGAAATGCTTAGCCTGTCACACGGAACTGAAAACCAGAGTTGATCAAGAAAAAGGATTTCATTCATCTATTGAAGTAAAAGGCAAAGAATGTGTGGTTTGTCACAACGATCATCACGGAATAAACTTTAAGATTGTTAGATTCGATACAACAACATTTAAACACCAACTTACTGGTTTTGAATTAACGGGTGCACATAATAAAAAGAATTGTGCCGATTGCCATAAAGCTGAGTTTATTACCGATGAAAAAATTAAGGCAAAGAGTTTTTCATACCTGGGATTGAAAACCGAATGCTTAACTTGTCATACTGATTATCATCAGAAATCGTTGGGAGCCAATTTTACCGAATGTCATGATTCGGAGAAATTTAAACCGGCCTCAAAATTTGATCACCAGAAAGCAACTTTTCAATTACTTGGTAAGCATAAGCAGCTGGATTGTGCCAAATGCCACAAAATTTCAACAAAAAACGACAAAAAATTTCAGCAATTCAAAGGGGTTCTAGCTACCAATTGTACCAACTGTCACAAGGATGTGCATAACAATAAATTTGGTCAAAAATGTGCCGATTGTCACAATAACGAATCGTTTAAAGTAACCAATTCAACGAATGGTTTCGACCATAACAAAGCTGATTTTAAGTTGGAAGGAAAACATCAGCAAGTTACCTGTAAAGCCTGTCATATTGGAAAGCTTACGCAACCATTAAAATTTAGCCGTTGTACTGATTGCCACAAGGATTACCATCGCAACCAATTTGCAAAAAGCGGCGTATCACCCGACTGTGCTGAATGCCACACAGTGCAAGGATTTACCGAATTTTCATTTACCATTGAGCAGCACAATGCAAGTACAAGCATTTTTCCATTAAAAGGAGCCCATTTAGCAACCCCTTGTTTTAGTTGTCATAAAAAACAGGAGAAATGGGAATTTAAGGAAATTGGTAAAAAATGTGTTGATTGTCACATAGATATTCATAAAAATAAAATAAAAGAAAAATACTATCCTGAAGTAAATTGTGAAATATGTCACAGTTCAAATAGTTGGAATCAGGTTATTTTTGACCATAAAAAAACTTTGTTTGAATTGGAAGGAGCTCATACAAAACAGAACTGTCGGGCTTGTCATTTTAACAAAGAAAAAACCGGACATGATAATCAAAAGTTTGAAGGATTAAATACGGCATGCACCAATTGCCATAAGGATGTGCATCAAAAACAATTCGAAATTAATGCTATTACCGATTGTAAGCGTTGCCATAATTCGGAATCGTTCAAACCGGCTCCAAAATTCGATCATAACAAAACACAATTTGTGCTCGATGGGAAACATGTAAATGTAGCCTGTAATAAATGCCATAAATTGGTAAATGAACAAGGTGAATCGTTTGTATTATATAAAATAAAGGAATTCAAATGCGAAAATTGTCATCTTCGATAGTAGCGCTGATTATTGCAATCAGTCTCTATGCCCAAACATCTCCACACGGAGATGCATTGGTTTCAAATTGTACCGATTGCCATAAAACCAGTGGGTGGAGCGTTGATTTGGGATCAATCACGTTCAATCATGGAAGTACAAAATTTCCATTGGTTGGTCAACATAAGGACGTTTCCTGTAAGGCTTGTCATACCTCACTTGAATTTTCGAAAACCGAAACTGATTGTAATTCATGTCATACCGATATGCATCAACAAACCTTGGGCAACGATTGTGGTAGATGCCATACCCCAAACTCATGGCTTGTACCAAATATTACTCAGTTACATCAACAAAGCCGGTTTCCCCTTATTGGACCTCATACTACAGCAAATTGTAAAGAGTGCCATACCAATTTAGCCACATCTACTCCTTCGTCTTCACTTCTGCGATTTGACCAATTGGGAATTGAGTGTTACGATTGTCATAAGGTTAATTATTTAGCGGCTACTGCGCCTAACCATGTTCAAAGCAATTATTCTACTAATTGCACCGATTGTCATAATATAAATGCTTTTGCATGGGCTGGTGCTGGAATTAACCATAATTTTTTTCCTTTAACCCAGGGACACGATATAAATGATTGTAAAGCCTGTCATACTTCTGGAAATTATTCAAAAATTCCTAAGGAATGTGTTTCGTGCCATCAAACCAATTACAATGAAAGTACAAATCCGAATCATACAGCGCTTAATTTTTCAACAACCTGTAACGAATGTCATACGTTAAATCCAGGATGGAAACCTGCCGAATACAAGAATCACGATGCACTTTCGTTCCCAATATATTCGGGCGAGCATAGGGGTGAATGGAATAATTGTTCCGACTGCCATACCAATTCCAATAATTATGCAGAGTTTACCTGTACAAATTGTCATGAGCATGAAAAAGGAGAAATGGATGATGAACATGGTGGGATAAGTGGTTATGAATACAACAGTCCAGCTTGTTTTGCCTGTCATCCAACTGGTTCTGGTGAAGGTGGATTTGATCACAATAAATCTGCTTTTCCGTTAACAGGAGCACATACAACCACCGATTGCTCCAGTTGCCACACCAATGGATATGCGGGTACATCAAATGTTTGTGCCAGTTGTCATACCCCAAATTATGACCAAACAACGAACCCGAATCACCTTGCAACAAATATCTCCAATGATTGTGCTGCTTGTCATACAGCAAATCCGGATTGGAAACCGGCAACTTTTCCTACACACAATAACTATTATGTTATAGCTGGTGCTCATATTTCAATTACCAATGATTGTGCTGCGTGTCACAATGGGAATTATATTAATTCTCCAAATACCTGCTACGGTTGTCATAAACAAGATTTTGATCAATCAAAGAATCCACCTCATTTAGCCGCTAAATTTCCAACAAGCTGCGAAGAGTGTCATAAACAAAGCGCATGGGCACCAGCTACATTTAACCACGATGGGCAATATTTTCCAATTTATTCGGGAGAACATAAGGGTGAATGGGATAATTGTGCCGATTGCCACACCAATAATTCTGATTATGCCATTTTCACATGTACTACTTCGTGTCATACGCAATCGGAGACTAATAAGGATCATCAGGGTGTAAATGGTTACACTTATGCGAGTACTGCCTGTTTTGAGTGTCATCCAAAAGGTACTGAAGATAAGAGAATTGATGGAGGATTAAATAGAGAAAGATATTTTAAAGAACAATGAGATATTTAACATTTCTTTTTTCTATTTTAATTTTAATAGGTGTTACCCTTAAAGGACAGACTATTATTGACTCAAATGAAGGTTCAATTTCCTTTTTAACGTCTCAAAGCATCTATGTTAAATTTCAATCCACCCAATCAATTGAGGTGGGCGATACCCTGTATATAAGTCAGGATTCAACGATGATTCCGATCCTGAAAGTAACGATGCTTTCTTCCATTTCCTGTGTTTGTACCCCTATTGGTTCTGTTCAATTATTGGTTGGAGATAAGATTTATACTACTCAAAAGAATTTTCAAACACCGAATAACAAGGTTGATGATATTTTGCCAACTCCAATAGATACCATTCCAAATGCAGACTCTGTTTTAGCTAATAAAACTAATGAAAAACCTTTGAAACAGCGCATTGGGGGGCGTTTTTCAATTTCAGCCTATTCAAATATTTCAAACAAGTCAGATAATACCTATCGATTCAGATACAACTTATCGCTGAACGTCCAAAATATTAATAATTCAAAATTTTCCACCGACACCTATATTTCTTTTGCACACAAACTAGATGAATGGAGCGATATCCAAAATAATATTTATAATGGATTGAAGATTTACAGTTTAGCTATCAATTATGCAATTAATAAAGACAACTCGCTGTGGGTTGGCCGTAAAATTAATCCTTCCATTTCAAACGTGGGTGCCATTGATGGAATGCAATATGAAACCAATTTTAAAAGATTTAATGCAGGGGTTTTTGCCGGAAGCCGTCCTGATTATATTGATTATAGCTTTAATGCCAGTTTGTTGCAATTTGGTGGTTATATAGGTCATAATTATTCAACAAAAAAAGGTACAATGCAAAGTTCCGTAGCTTTAGTTGAACAGATGAATAGTGGAAATACTGATCGCCGATTTGCCTATTTCCAACATTCCAATGCATTGCTTTCAAATTTGTATTTTTTTGGTTCTGTTGAGTTTGATTTGTATAATAAAGTTTTAAATACGCAGGATAGTTCACTTGTGCAGGATAATAATCCCAATTTATCAAACCTTTATTTTTCCGTTCGATATAGGGTTGTAAAGCAACTTTCCTTGTCGGCATCGTATAGCACGCGTGAAAATATAGTTTATTATGAAACTTATAAGAGTATTATTGAACAGTTACTTGATGTTACTAAAATGCAAGGCTATACTTTTCAAGTAAATTATGCACCAACCCATACTATTTCACTTGGAGCAAATGCAGGCTATCGTTTCAGTAAAAAGGATCCTAAACCATCGAAAAATTTATACAGCTACCTTACCTATAATAATGTACCCTGGTTAAACGCCTCAGCCACTATTTCAGCCACCTTAATGCAAACCAGCTACTTAAATGGGAAAATTTATAGTTTGGGACTTACCCGTGATTTAGTTCCCGGAAAACTGTACGGTGGATTGAGTTACCGCTATATCGACTATAATTTTGTGAGTAATGAAACGCCACTGGTTCAAAATATGGCTGAAATGAACCTTACCTGGCGCATCCTAAAAAAGCTTTCCTGTTCCCTGAATTGTGAAGGGACTTTTGAAAAAGGAGCCAACTTTGAAAGTATTTATGTGAATGTTACCCAGCGGTTTTAGTATGATGCATGGGGTGAACTAAAAGCTGCAACCCAAAAGAATTTGAATTGTAAACGAACGAAATATTAACTCTTAAAAAAAATAATGATAGTAGCAATTGCACATATACTGACAGCTTTAGTAGCACTGGAGCATTTATATATTTTATGGATTGAAATGTTTGCATGGGAAACAGCAGGTAAAAAAACATTTAAAACCATTCCTGAAGAATTGTTCAAACCAACGAAAGGATTAGCTGCCAATCAGGGACTTTATAATGGCTTTTTATCAGCAGGCTTGATTTGGTCGTTTTTTATTTCAGATACAAATTGGACAATAAACATCCGTTTGTTCTTTCTTATTTGTATAATAGTTGCCGGAACCTATGGAGCAATAACTGCATCACGAAAAATATTCATCATTCAGGCTTTGCCTGCAATTATCGCAATAACATTAGTGTTATTAGCTTCGTAATACAATAAAGGATACCAAAACAAACCATACCTTTTATTTGTGAGTTACAGATATAATCTGGCTTTTCAACAAAAGCAACTTATCAATATTGAATTTGATTTTTGAATCCCTTAGTATCCAGAAAATAACCCCACTAATTAATGCTGCAAAAAAGCACCAAACCGAGGTAAGGTATTGGGTAAAAAATATGGCAGTAACTAAGCACGATAAAAACATAAATATGCCTAAAAGGTAGGTTCTTTTTATGCTTGAAACAAAAAGGGGAGTAATGGTGACAACTAAATACACAGTAAAGGCCAACATGGATATAGATTGTGGAAAATCGGTTTTGTACAGGATATGATAACCCGAAATTATTGGGGTTACGCTGAAAGCCACTAAACAAAAAACATAATACAACGACAACAAAATGCCCAGCCCCAACAGTATCCATAACGATTGTTTTCTTTTGGGGTTTTCTTCCATGAATAGGACTGAAAGCGGAATCATTATAGGCCAAAGAACCTCGGCCATTATTAAAAATGTATATGTGCTAATCTTTTGAATCGTGGCATATTCCTGGTAGGGAAGTGTTAACCACAAACAGCCTTCGGCTATCTGTTGTATGCCGAAAAACAAAGGGATACTCGCAAATATCAATTGCGATGGTTTGTGAACTTTTTTAATGGTTGCAATTCCAATTGAAGAAATAATAATACCTCCTACAAAACTGGCTTCTGGTGAAAAACACATATTATTTCCCCTTCTATTACCTAAGTTGAGCAATTTGGCCCCGAGTCCTCGGGGGAAAAAGCGCTTTACTTAGGTAAAACCCCGACCTAGCAATTGTTGTTTTTCACAAATTTTCGCTTCACTCAATTTGTGAAAACTTACAATTGTTCAGTCGATTGAGCAGATTTGCGGTAGCAAATCGCTCAATTTGGGTATTAGTAAGCAAAAGAACTTTTTGTTAGGTTTAACGCCAAAACACTAACATGGGTAAGGTACACCTAATTATTTGGATACCAACAATATTTAGGTAATTGTTTTAGCACGGGTTGTAACTCAATATACATTATTGTTGAGTTAAGTACGAAAAGAATTTTTTATGTTTTTATTGACTTGTTGCACGTGAGGAGTCAAAATTAATGTTAACTGTTGTAAAATACCGCACATGGTGAAAAATACAACACACCATGCAAGTACCTGTGACATAAACTGTTTGCTTTTTGTAATAATTAAAGTGTTTAATAATACAACACTTCAAACATTCCAATAGTGTTTTGTAAACTTCGTAAAATATAGAAACACAGCGTGTTACGTTTAAATATTTGCCTTGGCACTATGTTTGAATTGTACCAAATGAGTAGAAATTACACCTATTTATTGAAAACAATTTAAACAAAGCAATATGAAAAATTTAGCAGTATTAATCAGCAGCATGGCACTCCTAACGTTTATATCAATAGGCGTAAAAGGAGATGGTCAGGCACAAAGTACTAAAACAAATGATTCCATCCATATTTGGTGCAGTCCCAATTTGGATGCAATTGCAACAACTTGGATTGAAGCTTACAAAAAGGTTGTTCCGGAAGCTAAAATTGATATGGTGACTGCTAGTTCTGAAAGAATGTACTTAGCGTTACAAAATCCTGGAAATATAGCCTTGGTAACTAAAGAGTATTATCCGGCTTTAGATGCACAACAGAATTGGAGTATGATTGTTGGGCGCGATGTAATTGTACCCATTATGAATCGTAAGAATCCATTTCTGGATCAGATAAAAATGCAAGGGATTTCACCTGAAGATTTTGCCAAAGTTTTTACTAATACTGAATTGCAACATTGGGGAATGTTATTGAATAATCAGGAATCAATCGCAGTAAATTGCTACTTATTAAACGATGAATCAACTCAGCCTTTTCTAACTGATTTCTTTAAAACGGATATTCAAAAGATTACAGGAAATAAGGTGGTTGATGTGAATGAATTGGTGAATAAAATAAAATCAGATACCTACGCTATTGGCTTCTGCAAGCTATCGGCAATACTTGATTCCGAGGATAAAGAATTGGAAAAAGGTATTGCACTGATTCCAATTGACATTAATGGGAACCAAAAATTAGATTATTATGAAAATATATATGACAATTACTCTGACTTGACTCGGGGACTTTGGATTGGTAAATACCCAAAAGAATTGTATAGTCGAATTTATACTGTCACTTCAGCTGCACCAACATTACAGCATGAATTAGCTTTTTTAGATTGGGTACTTTACGAAGGGCAACAATATCTGGCTGATAATGGATTGACTGAAATAACTTTGGTGGAACAACAGCGAAGGAATCAAAGCTTATATGCTACTCAAAATCTTAATATTGAAACCAAACCGCAAAATTCAACGGCTATAGTTTTTCTGATAGTATTGGCTATATGTTTAACTGCATTTATTATTGTTTATTCATTTGTTACTTATCGTAATTATCGTCAAAACAGGGTTGAACCCAGCTATAATACTATTCCAACAGCATTTGGTGAACACACTGTGGAAACTTTAAATGGTTTGTTTTTCGATAAAACACATACTTGGGCTTATATGGAGAAAAATGGTGGAATCAGAATTGGTATTGATGATTTTCTGCAACACGTAACGGGTTCCATTACCAAAATAAGAATGAAAAAGCCAGGGGAATATATTAAAAAAGGAGAACCATTTCTCACATTGATTCAACAAGGGAAACAATTGGAAATTAATGCACCAGCATCCGGTATTATAAAGGAGAATAATGAAAACCTAACGACTCAAGCCTCCTTGATTAATTCTTCTCCATACAATCAAGGATGGGTTTACATTATAGAATCGGAGAATTGGCTAAAAGAGATTCGCTCCTTTTTAATGGGTGATGCTTATAAAATTTGGCTCAATTTTGAATTTGACCGACTGAAAACCTTTTTTTCTATCACAGTTAATAATAAGCTGGGAATGCAAAATCAATTGGTGATGCAAGATGGTGGCGAATTAAAAGATAATATTTTGGAAAGCTTTGGACCAGAAGTTTGGGAAGAGTTCCAAATAAGGTTCATCAATCATTTTGAATAATCCAACTTCATTCTAAACCAAATAAATTTACAACTATGGGAATTGATAGAAGAAATTTTTTTAAGACAATGGGCATAGTAGGAGTTACGTTGAGTGTGGGGAAAAGTTTAAGTGCCCGTGAAACAACAGAAAGCGAAATTGAGTTTTCCGGTATCCTTTACGATTCAACCCGCTGTGTGGGTTGTCAGGAATGTGAAAGGGTTTGCGCAAAGAGTCATGATTTGCCTGAACCCGATGAGAATGATACACCAGTAGCTGGGGTGGTTCGAAAAACCAGTGAATTTCGCCGGACTGTTGTTAATGCATTCAATACATCGAAAGGAGAGCTTTATTTAAAGAGTCAGTGTTTTCATTGCAATCAACCGGCTTGTGGGGCTGCTTGCTTAACTCAAGCCATGCATAAAACCAAGCAAGGGCCTGTAATTTGGCGCATGGATAAATGCATGGGATGTCGCTATTGCATGGTCTCGTGTCCGTTTGATGTTCCAAAGTTTGAGTACAACAGTGCGAACCCTAAAATTGTAAAATGCGATTTGTGCTTTAACAGACAAGCAGAAGGTAAACTTCCGGCATGTGCTGAAAACTGTCCGGCAGAAGCACTAAAATTTGGTACCCGTCGTGAATTAATAGCAGAAGCGCGCAAGAGAATAAATGATAATCCAGAGCTTTATTACGATCAGATATATGGAGAACACGAAGCCGGAGGGACTGGGTTTCTTTATCTGTCATCAGTTCCCTTCGAAGAGCTGGGGATGAATACTACCGTTAAAAAATCGTCCTACCCCGAGCTAACCAAAGGGTTTCTTTACAGTGTACCTTCAATTTTTGTATTATGGCCAGCGCTATTGCTAGGATTACATAATGCTACTTCGAATAATAACCAAAATGAATTGGACCATGAATAATACAGAATATATAGTTGCAAAAGATAATGAAGGAATGCCCATCGTGAAATTCCTTATGGAGTCGCTAAAGCCAAGAGGTAAGTGGTTAACCCCGTTTAATATTATATCAATACCAATTATATTGCTTGGATTGGTGTTGATTGTAATTCGTTTTGCAAAAGGATTGGGTTCAGTTACAAACCTTACTCAGGAAGTCCCATGGGGATTATGGATTGGTTTTGATGTAGTTACCGGGGTTGCATTTGCCGGTGGAGCTTATGTAATAACATTCATGGTTTATATCATGAACATGAAAAAATACCATTCCATTGTCAGGGTAACGGTATTGAATGGCTTTCTTGCCTATTTGTTTTATGCTGGAGCATTATTACTTGACCTAGGAAGACCATGGAAAGTGATAAACCCAATTATTGGGAATAATTTTGGAGTAAGTTCGGTACTTTTTCTGGTTGCCTGGCATTTTCTCTTATACATGATTGCCCAACTGATTGAATTTTCCCCGGCTATTGCCGAATGGTTAGGCAAAAAAAAGGCACGAAAGATATTATCAAGCATGACTTTGGCTGCCGTTATTTTCGGAATCACCTTGTCAACCCTTCATCAGTCAGGATTGGGAGCATTATATCTGATGGCTATTGATAAAATCCATCCGTTGTGGTATAATGAATTTATTCCCATCCTGTTCTTTGTATCCAGCATATTTGCAGGACTTTCCATGGTTATTTTTGAGGGCTCAATCAGTCATAAGGTTTTTTTCGATCAAATAAGTGAAAAGAACCATCAGGCGCATAATGGAATAATTCATGGTTTATCAAAGGTATGTGCTGTAGCTATGTTTGCTTACTTCTTTTTGCATACGCTTATATTTGTTCACGGCAAACACTGGAATTTGATTAATACCCCAATGGGATATTGGTACTTAACTGAAATGATTGGTTTTGTGCTAGTTCCCATGATTCTTTTTTTCTACAGTTACCGAAAACAAAAAGTCTTTGTGATTAAACTAGCTGCTCTTATTACTATGATTGGCATTATAATTAATCGGCTTAATGTAACGGTTATAGGTTTTAAATGGAACGCCACCTCGCATTATTTTCCTTCGTGGATGGAAATAGTAGTAACTCTAACGGTACTTTTTATTGAGATTTGGATATTCCGATGGATTGTAAACCGCTTACCAGTGCTTAGGGAATCTCCCACATGGGCGCAGAATAATAATGAACATTAAAACTAAATAATATGGATGGATTTACCTACACCAATATATTCGAAACCAAGGGTATTGAGTATATTATAATAATTGCCTTTCTTTTGCTGATTATCCCATTTTGGTTAGTTTTAAACAAACCAAGAAGTATCTATGATTTTGCATTAAAAACGCTGGGAATTTTATCGGTAAAAGTGCTGAAAATTCCACAAGGACTTTTTTACAGTAAAAACCATACTTGGACCCATTTGGAACCCGAAGGAGCTGCTAAAGTAGGAGTAAACGATTTACTGCTTCATATTACCGGTTCTGTTGAATTAAGCGGGCTGAAAAATCCCGGACAAAAGATTACCAAAGGGAACGTGTTGGTATTGATAACACATGATGGCAAACAACTTCAGATAACATCGCCCATAACCGGCGAAATACAAAGTGTGAATGCTTCACTTTTCGAGAATCCACAGGTAATTAATAACGATCCTTACGGAAAAGGTTGGATTTATAAAATTAAACCCGACAATTGGGTGGCTGAAACCAATTCGTATCTCATGGCAAACAGCGCTACTCAATGGATGGCAAGTGAACTCACCCGATTCAAAGATTTTATTGCAACTTCAATGAATAAAGTTTCACCCAACACATCCAATGTTATTTTGCAGGAAGGAGGAGAATTGATGGATAATCCTCTTTCGAACATGCCCGATGAAGTATGGAAGGATTTTCAATCTCAATTTCTGGATCAATATTGATGCAGAAAGTAAGGGTGTATGAAATGATGTTGTTTAGTTAAGTATTTTTGCCCTGAACTTAGTGAAATGATCTCACTGAAGGTACACAATTAAATAAGCTATTAGAAACCTACCCACCCCTGCCCCTCCCTTGAAATGGAGGGGTGCGCTCTGAATTAGCAGTAATGCTTAATTGGAAAACCCTCCCCTCTCTTTCAAGAGAGGGGAAAGAGGGGTGAGTATTTTAAATCGTATTATATCATTCATTTCCTTAAACTTACACATTTAGGGCGTTGCCCTGTGAAATTGCTATAAGGCTTTCAGCTTTAAATAAACAGCCTTGAATGAAATATTTATTTGAGTATTTTCTGTATTAGCGAAATATAGTTTAACTTTAATTATTAAAACACAACATGTTATACCATTATTAATGGAATTTGAAAAATGATAACATTGAATAACAGTATCTTAAAAAAAATAGCAAACAATGAACTGTTTAATAAATACATCCGGTTCCGATCTTCTATTTATGGTAGAGTTGTTTTTATAATTACCAGTTCTTTTGTCATTCTATTTATACTTTTCAATATTGTTTTCAGAACGGTTTACACCGATTTTTTTAACAACTCAATAAAGCAAAGCGGAAACAATGTAAGCTCAATTGTTGAAGGATCGTTATACTATTCCATGCTTGAAAACGATAAGGCTATGCTTCAGCGGACACTCGACATAATAAGCACCATGTCCGGTATCGACGAAGTGAATATGTACAACGATAAGGACAGTCTTGCATTTACGTCAGTATCTACCGAACTCGAAATTAGAGGCAATCCTAATTGTAAAGACTGTCATACTAATATGGCCGCAATGTTTCCTAAAAAAGAAAGAGTTTATAGGGTAGTAGGTGAGAATCCAGATTGCGGAATTTATGAAAATGGCAAAAGGTATTTACTAATTAGGAAACCAATACTCAATGAAAAATCATGCAATACTGCAGCTTGTCATGTTCATAATGAAGGTGATGAAGTATTGGGTTCTTTAATAATAAAACTGCCTTTGGAGGATATTGATACTTTTATGGATGAATCTTCCACCGATTTTTTGCTGTTGGCATCAATAATAACCATTCTATTGGTAACTTTTCTGATAATTTTTACCCGGAAAAAGATAAAAGATCCCTTGTATTCTATAATAAATGCTAGTGAAGCAGTATCGAATGGAGATAACAGTTTTCGATTGGAAATTAAACCCGATCTTTTGTACGATATGAGGAAAGTATCGGTAGCATTTAACAACATGCTCGATAATATTGATACCGTTACCAATGAACTGCAAAACTGGTCGCAGCAACTGGAATATAAGGTACAGAAAAAGTCCGAAGAGTTATCGGAAGCACAAAACGAGTTGATTCATGTTGAGCGGATTGCATCCTTAGGAAAGTTATCATCTTCCGTAGCGCATGAAATCAATAATCCGTTATCGGGAATACTGATATACACCAAATTGATTTATAAACAACTTAACGGACCTGATTTTCATCATTCAAAAAAGGAATCCATTCTTAAACATTTGAAGTTGATTGAGAATGAAACCAAGCGCTGTGGTGATATAGTGAAGGGTTTGCTCGATTTTTCAAGAAAAGATCAAGATGATTTTGAAGTGGCTAATTTGCATCAACTTTTAAAAGCAACCTATGCTTTAATGACCCACTCCATAAAAATTGCAGATATTAATTTCATCACAGATTTTAGAGCTAAAAACGATGAAATATTTTGTAGCCCAAACCAGATAAAACAAGCAGGCATTGCCTTGTTAGTAAACGCTACGGAAGCCATTAAGGAAAATGGCGAAATAATTATCCGGACTTCCAATCCAGATGAAAAGTCCATTCAGGTTGAAATTATTGATAATGGTTTTGGAATTTCGCTCGATGATATTCAACATATTTTTGAGCCATTTTTCTCTACCAAACGAGATGCAAGCGGAATAGGTTTGGGTTTATCTATTGTTCATGGTATTGTGGAGAGTCATAAAGGAAAGATAGAAGTATTCTCTGAACTTGGCAAAGGAACTAACATGACGATAACTTTTCCAATTAAAAAGCAATAAATTAGGTCATTTAGAAAATTTCAAAAATCAAATTTCAAAAATCAAATTTCAAAAATCAAAAATGAAATAATGTTCAAATTCCGAATAATGTTAAAATACTAATTATTATAAACAATAGCTTAGTGAACTTTTGGGTGTAATTTGGTACTAAATCAAATATATGTAATTGGGTATTAAAAATATACCGAACTATTGTTAAAAGGTATGATTATTCAAACTGAGTTTTGTTATTTGTAATTTTTGTTTTTGTAGTTTTTAAAATGCAACAAACTAAGAATATGACAAAAAAAGTATCCATTTTAATTGTTGACGATGAGGAGTCGGTGAGAGATTCCCTGTATAATTGGTTTATTGATGATGGTTACAGTGTTGAATGTGCTGAGAATGCAAAAAAAGCATTGTCATTAGTTGAGGCCAAAGATTTTGATATAATACTGGCAGATATAAAAATGCCGGGAATGGACGGAATGGAAATGCATCGAAGGATAAAAGCCCTGAATAAAGATTCCATTGTAATTATAATGACAGCTTTTGCAGCAGTTGATACCGCCGTGCAAGCCCTTAAAGATGGAGCTTTTGATTATATTACAAAGCCTTTTGATCCCGATGATCTATCGCATCTAATCCGCAATGCCAGCGCCCAAATTGCTTTGAAAGCTGAAAATACCAATTTGAAAAACAAAATTACCTCATTGGTTGATGTCGATGATTTGATAGGTGGGAGTGAGGCCTTGAAAAAAGTACTCAAAGAGGTAGAAAGTGTAGCGCAATCGAACTCATCGGTAATAATTACCGGTGAAAGTGGAACGGGCAAAGAGTTGATAGCTAGGGCCATTCATGCCAATTCGCCCCGAAAGTATTTTCCATTGGTAAGTGTACATTGCGGTGCTTTAACGGAAAGTTTGCTTGAAAGTGAGCTTTTTGGACACGAAAAAGGGGCTTTTACAGGCGCCACCTTTAACCGGAAAGGCAGGTTTGAAATGGCCGACGGTGGAACCATTTTCCTGGACGAGATTGCTACCATATCACCAAAAATGCAAATTGAATTACTCCGCATCTTAGAATCGAAAACCTTTGTAAGGGTTGGAGGCAACAAAGAAATATCGTCCGATTTCAGGGTAATTTGTGCCACCAACCGCGATTTAAAAAGTATGGTTAACAGCGGTACCTTCCGCGAAGATCTTTTTTATCGGTTGAATGTAGTTAATATTGTAATTCCACCCTTACGCGAGCGGATTGAAGACATTCCATTGCTTACATACCATTTTATAAAGAAATATTGTACTGCCATGAGCCGCGACATTATTTCAATTGAACCAGCAGCCTTAAAACACCTTGAAACGCTTGAGTTTCCGGGCAACGTGCGTGAGTTAGAGAACATGATTGAACGGGCTATTGTAATTGGCAATGGCAAGGAAATACGGTTGAAAGACCTTCCGATGGGTAAAGAAATACTAAATAGTTCCATTGAGAGCCTTGATGATTTGGAACGCAAACACATTGCAATGATTCTGTCAAAATATAGTTGGAATATTTCACGGACATCAAAAGCATTGAATATTGACCGGGCAACCCTATATAATAAAATTAAAAAATACGGAATAACGCAAACCTAACAGAGTTTGAACCCTATTTTTAGAATTGAGTGGGGAACTATCCAAAATATTTTTGAACCCTATAAAACCGTTACTTGATTGGATAAGCCAGCTATAATACTCATTACTTGCGGTCGTTTTGAACGAAGTATTACTGACCCTATTCTTGATGATATTAAGCGTGAATTTGGATATCCCGTGATTATAAATGAATGCAATCAGGAATTGAGTAATTTTTATAACCCCAGTCGGCGCCAGTACGATGCCAACCAGATTTTGCATTTTGTAAAAGAACGTTCATCGGAAAATGCCTTTAAAACATTAGGGCTGGTAAATGTTGACATATTTATTCCCATTCTTACTTATATTTTTGGACAAGCTCATTTGAATGGTAATGCTGGTATTGTGTCAAGTTATCGCCTTAAAAATGAGCTTTATGGGCTTGAAAAGAATAATGCCTTGATGGTTGAGCGATTCAGTAAAGTAGTGATTCATGAATTGGGGCACCTGTTTGGGCTAATCCACTGTCAAAATCCAGTTTGTATCATGCGCTCCAGCACTTACGTTGAGGATATTGATCAAAAGGAAAATAAATTCTGCATTAATTGCCAGTCAGAACTTAATAAAAACATCAATCAGGACTAAAATAAAAAACCCTCACAGTTTTTCGGTGAGGGCCTTTGTTACCAAGTGACTCCGCAGGGTAGTAAACGCAATGGCAACCAATAAGATGCTTTGTTAACTACTTTTGGAAAATATTTTCCAAAATACATTCAATCTGTGGAAAATATTTATCGTTTTGATTTCAATTTTGACTATTTGTGGAAAAATTTTGCTTTTCCAAAGACGTTTTTTATGGAAAATATTTTACCCATTCATATTCAGGAAGTAATTTTTGGGTCTTCGGAGCCAAAAATTTCAAAACAACTATCAATGCTGCATAAGCAAGGCAAAATAAGAAAAATTGCTCCTCGTATTTATTCTTCAAAATATCTGGTAAATTGTATGTTTCTCAAAAACCAAGAGCATTTTTAGAAAATTTGCAAGCTGCAAATAATATTGGTTCCACATCAAAATGTTTGACCTTACCCGAAATCGAAGAAAAGTTGGAACAGATTATTCGGATTTATGGTGAAGACGAAATAAACAGAGTGAGAGATAAAGCCAAAAAAATTGCCACAGAACTAAATTTGCTAAAGGAGTTTGAACGGCTTAACAAAATTATAAGCGCTTTATTAACAACCCATTCATCGAAAATACTTTCTTCGCCAATTGCAATTGCACGAGCATTTGGTTTTCCTTACGACCCTGCTCGAATGAAATTGTTTGAAGAACTTTTTCGGGAATTGCAAAAAAGTGAATTTGTAAACCGCCCTGAAAAAAACACATCAGCTAATTCTTTCCGGAATTTTGCATTTTTTGAAAGTTACTTTTCCAACTACATAGAAGGGACTGTTTTTGAAATAGATGAGGCAAAACAAATTATAGAAACAAATAAACCTTTGGATGCAAGAAATGATGACAGCCACGTTGTGTTAGGTACTTATCAATTGGTTTCAAATAGGCATGAAATGATGGCTACTCCGCAAACACCTGATGATTTATTGCAGGTACTTTTATTCCGGCATAAAATATTACTCAATGCCAGAGAAGACAAAAAACCGGGGTTGTTTAAAGATAAAAACAACTTTGCTGGAAGCGCTTCATTTGTCGATTTTAATTTGGTAAAGGGCACTTTAGTGCGAAGTTTCGATTTTTATGCTGCATTGAATCACCCATTTTCAAAGGCCTGTTTTATGATGTTTGTGATAAGTGAAACTCATCCTTTTTTAGATGGTAATGGAAGAGTAGCCCGGGTAATGATGAATGCTGAATTGGTAAAAGGCGAGCAATCAAAAATTATTATTCCTACAGTTTTTAGGGACGATTATATGGGAGCCTTGAAAAAACTAACCAAACAAAACGATGCAGATACCTATATTCGAATGTTGCAGAAAGCCCATGAGTTTAGTTCAACCATATACAGCGACAGTATGGATGAAATGCAGGAAATTTTGAGTCATAGCAATGCATTTTCAGAACCTACCGAAGATAAATTAAAGTTTACAACAAGATAGAAAATCGTATATTACGTTGGGTGGAATAATTGTTTTCCATAAAACAAAAACCCTTTGTTGAGTGGCCGGAATATGCGCAATCCTAATTTGTTTTAAAATCGAATTTTTTTTTTAGGATATTAGAGACGCATGGTCAATAGTTTTCATCGAGTGGTAAATTATGTCAATGTATCGCATTGCAAATTGGAATGTAGAAAGACCTTCAACAGGAACCAAGAAAACAAAATTGGTATTAAATAAAATTGACAGAATAAATGCAAAAGATTCAGTTTGTATTTCTAACCAAGTGAGAAAAGAAATTTCTTTTTTCTATTCATGCCCTTTCAATTCTCATTTTTCTTGTTAAATTTACCTATCATAAACCGTCATCCAAAAGCAATGATTGAACATTCTTTTAGCAGCAATTTTCAGTTTTTAGAGCAGGAATATCCCATTCTTGCCAATATTGCTGCATCGGCGGAATACAATTGTTTTGCTGACCCGGTGACTGCATTGTTTAAGCTGCGTCAATTTGGAGAGCATATTACCGAATTGTTGTTCGATGAACATGGAATGGAGTTGCCCTTTGAGAACAATTTCCACAATCGACTTAAAGCCTTGGAGTTTGAAAAGGTACTGCCTGAACGGGTTAAGGATTTGCTGTTTACTATCAAAAACAAAGGAAACATTGCGGTTCATGCTTCAAAAGGAACAGTGGATGATGCAAAGTTGGTATTATTCTCAGCATTTAAAGTGGCAAAATGGTTTTGCGAAACTTACTCCGTAAAGTCAACAGACTTAAGTCACATCAAATTTTCCGATCCAAAGAACCTGGACACCCGCTATGCATTGAAGTTATTGGAGACTAGTTTTGCCGAGCTGAATGAAAAATTCCTGGCCTTACAGTTGGAGCGAAAACCGGAAGGAATCACCAAGGAGAAAGAATCGCTAATCCGCGAAAAATCAGAAAAGGCAGCCCGTAAAATTGACATGAGTGAGCAGGAAACCAGGGAACTTATTGATGGTTATTTGCGCATGGCCGGTTGGGAGGTCAATACAAAGGAGTTAAACTATAAAATAAATAAAACACTTCCCAAAAAGGGAAAATACATGGCCATTGCAGAATGGCCGGTGGGCAGCAAATGGGCCGATTATGCCCTTTTTATCGACAAAAAACTGTACGGAATTGTTGAAGCAAAGAAATACGCTGCTGATATCTCCACCGATTTACGTCAATCGAAAATATATGCTGAATTAGCGGAAGCAAAATACGATGCCATCCTTTTAGGGGAATGGTGCGGACTAAAAGCACCCTTTCTCTTTTCTACCAACGGACGACCCTATCTGGAACAGATTAAAACCAAAAGTGGAATCTGGTTTCTGGATACCCGATTGGAGCGGAATGCTTCGAAGCCTTTACAAGGTTGGTACTCCCCTACCGGATTAATTCAATTATACGAACAGGAAATTCAGGTTGCCACTGATAAATTAATAGCAGGTGGTTACGAATTGCTTCAAAGTAAAGCTGGATTGGGATTGCGCGACTACCAAATAAAAGCCATTAAAGCGGTTGAGAACCGACTGATTCAGGAACCGGAGATAAACTGGGCATTATTGGCCATGGCTACCGGCACCGGAAAAGCCCGCACCATACTTGGATTGTGTTACCGGTTGATTCAAACCAACCGGTTTAAACGCATCCTGTTTCTGGTGGATCGCACATTATTGGGCACACAGGCATCGGATACCTTTAAGGATAATAAAATTGTTGGGGTGAATACGTTTGCCGAAATATATGAGGTAAAAGGATTGAAAGTTTTGGTGCCGGAAATGGACACCCGTGTTCATTTTGCGACGGTGCAAGGAATGGTGAAACGGCTGTTTTTTAACGAAAATGGTGAGGGAACCCCACCGATCGACCAATACGACTGCATCATAATTGATGAAGCCCACCGGGGTTATTTGAAAGACCGCGAATTGGATGAGGATGAGCTCAATTTTAAAGACCAACGCGACTATGTAAGCAAGTACCGCATGGTACTCGACTATTTTGATGCGTTTGCCGTAGCTCTCACCGCAACACCCGCATTGCATACCACCGAAATCTTCGGACATCCCGTATTTACTTATTCATATCGTGAGGCGGTGGTTGATGGCTATTTAAGCGATCACGAACCACCGTATTTAATAAAGACTAAATTAAGTGAAGAAGGCATTGTTTGGGAAGCCGGTGAAAAACCGAAGGCTTTTGATAAGGAACACAATACCATCATAGAACTCGATACGCTGGAAGATGAACTGGCAATTGAGATTTCCGGTTTTAATAAAATGGTGATTACCGAATCTTTTAACCGGACGGTTATTAAGGAACTGGTTAAAGCCCTTGATCCGGAAGGGGATGAAAAAACCTTGGTGTTTTGTGCTACCGATGAACATGCCGACTTGGTGGTTCATTTAATGAAAGAAGAGTTTAAAGCCATTGGTGTTGACCTGCCGGACGATGCCATCCAAAAAATCACCGGTAAATCGTACGATCCGGTGGAACAGGTAAAAAAATACAAAAACGAGAAGTTTCCCAATATTGCAGTAACGGTCGATTTGTTGACAACCGGGGTTGATGTACCCGCCATTTGCAACCTGGTGTTCTTGCGAAGGGTGCGTTCCCGCATTTTGTATGAACAGATGCTGGGAAGAGCCACTCGCCGCTGCGATGATATTAATAAGGAGGTTTTCCGGATTTATGATGCCGTTCGGATTTACGAGGCTTTGCAGGATTTTACCCAAATGAATCCGGTGGTTGCCAATCCAAAAATCAGTTTTAAGGAATTGGTATTGGAACTCGATGAAATTGATAACCTGGATAAAGCGAAAAAGCAGATTGATCAACTGATTGCAAAACTGCAACGGAAGAAGAAACTTTTTACGAAGGATGATTTGGAAAAATTTGCTTTTAATGCCCATGGGTTAAAGCCCGATGATTATATCAATGACCTGAACAATTCCGATACTCCCACCAAAATTGAGCAGGTAAAGGCCGATAACGACCTATGGAACTATTTGGATGAATTCAAACCCACGCCCAATTACCAATTGGTATCGGAACATACCGACGAATTAAGAGATGTGGCACGCGGTTATGGCAATGCCCAAAAGCCTGAGGATTATTTATTGAATTTTACTCAGTTTATTAAAGAAAACCTGAATGAAATTGCTGCACTAAATACAGTAGTAAACCGGCCCAAAGACCTTACCCGGAAATCGTTGAAGGAGTTGTTGTTGGTTCTCGATTCAAAAGGCTTTGATATACTTACACTGCGCCATGCCTGGAAGGCGGCAAAGAATCAGGACATTGCTGCCGATATCATTACCTACATCCGCACCATGGCCTTAGGCAGTTCCCTGTTAAGCCACCGCGAACGCATAGGCAGAGCCATGGAAAAGGTTCGTAACCTGCACGAATGGAATGCCACCCAAAAAAAATGGCTCGACCGTTTTGAAAATCAATTATTAGCCGAAACCATATTGCAAAAAGAGGATTTAAATTCCGATCCATTCAGTGATTCTGGGGGGTATGACCGACTCAATAAAATATTCGACAATCAATTGAATAACATCATTAATATGTTGAATGAGAACTTATATGTTGAAACTGCATAGATTGAAACAAGTAAAAAAAAAAAAAATAGAAGGTTAATTAATGTGAACCCACTAACATAAAAATGAGGTATATTATAATAGAATTAATTTTCAATACTAATAAAAATTACGCCTAATAAAGCTTTTGTTATGAATAGAACTATATTATTATTTTTTGCATTCGTAATACTGTATTCCTGTAAAAAGGATAGTGATAACAGCGTTCCTGACAGCCAGTTTTCGTATAATGGGAAGAGTTATAAAACTCCCAATGGCTTATATATGGATGAAAAATACGGTGAGAATCATCAATACACTATTTACTTTTACTCACAGGATATTAGTTATTCTTATATCGACACAACATTTTATGGACAAGAAGGACAAATTATGGGCTTAACTTTGAATGGCTCTTTGTTTTTGAATGCGAATTTAGAACCTACACTTGACAATATTGAAACAGGTACCAGCCTAGATGTAATGTCTGGAAGGTTATTATTAGTTTATAGAGATCGGCAAGAAGAAGAAAAAATAGATTCAGGTACACTAAAAGTAGATATTGCTAACAACAACTATTTCTTTGATTATAAGATAATGCTTCACAATGGAACAGAAATCTCGGGAAATTTTTCAGGGGCATTGCTTATAAGCGTATATAATAATCAGAAAATTGCATTACTAAAACTTTAATTATGTCCAATACAAAACATTTTTTTCTCCTCATTGGAGTTGGTTTCTTATTATTATCCTTAAATATTAAAGCACAGTGGTATGAGGTTTCAGGTGTAATTAATGATGTGGTTTATATTAATTCAAATTCGATAATTGCTGTAGGCTTTGGAGGCACAATTCGAAAAAGTACCGATAAAGGCTTAACCTGGAGGATAATTGATAGTAAATTCATAATGGATTTATATACCATTGATTTTGCAAATGAAAATCTGGGCTATGTATCAGGAGAATACGGACTTATAAAAACAACTGATGGTGGTGAAACATGGAGTCAGGTTTATGATGAGGAATTCGATGTTTATGACTGGACTCAATGGGAAGGAGTGAGTTTCGTGAATGAAGATATAGGTTATCTGGTTAATAACCGAGGTTTATTTTATAAAACGGTTGATGGGGGAAAGAATTGGGAAAATCTACATCATGATTTTTATATTAGAGATAATATGGGCTATGTGAACCAAATCTATTTCATAAATGAGAACAAGGGGTTTATGTGTTTTACGGGCTATGATTTTTCAGGTAGTATCTGGTGTACTAAAGATGGAGTAAAATCGTGGAATTATTTACCCGTGGATGATTGCCGGTATATACACTTTGTAAATGATAAATTAGGATTTGTAATAAGCGGGAAAAGCAATCTTTACAAAACCCTTGATGGAGGTGATAACTGGACCCGGATTGACTTGGGGATAAGCGATTATTTATCAAAAGTATATTTTGTTAATGAGAAAATCGGCTATATAATTGGACTTTTCGGGCACGTTCTAAAAACTACCGATGGAGGAGTTAGCTGGATATTTCAAAATTCAAACATAAGTTATAGTATTTATGCTATTGCCGCTGATGCTCAAGGCATGAATGCCATTGGTGTTGGTGAAAATGCCACCATTTTAAGAAACGCAAACGGTTCTCATTCATGGGAAATTCTTAGTCAATCACCTCCCGTTGATGTTATTTTAGGTAAAGCAGAATTTATAACCGATGATAAAGTTATTGCAATTGGAACAAAGGGTTTTATGGCTTTTACCGAAAATGGAGGTGCAACCATATCAACCCAAAGGTTTAAACCCGATATCGATTTAATCGACATACAATTTATTAATTCCAATGTTGCTTATCTTTTAACCAGTGAAGGATGTATTTATAAAACCATAAATGGTGGTACCAAATGGGATAGTCTCCCTTTTCAGGATTCTTATATTTCGAATATTTACTTCTACAACGATCAATTTGGGTTTGTTTTTGGGCGAAATAGTTTTAAAACCACCAATGGTGGCTTAACTTGGAATAAACAAGAAATTAAACCATCCGATATTAAATTCATTTCCGATTCTGTGGGTTATTTTTTAGATGCTTTTGATTCAGATCTTTTCAGAACTGATGATAAAGGAGAAAGTTGGTCATACTGGGTTTATCCAGATTGTGAACCTTGCAATTACGCCGGAGAAAAACTATTCTTTTTAAATGATCAAATCGGGTATATTGCCGGCACCTTTTTATTTAAGACTGTTGATGGCGGTAAATCATGGTATGAGATTGAATTTCAGGAAAGAGTTCCAAGTGAAATTAGTGAAGAATGTATTGCTTTTGAATTTCTAACAGAATCGATAGGATACGTGTTTACTGATTACGATAATATTTTAAAAACTACTGATGGCGGCATCTCCTGGTCAATTGAAGAATATAGAAGGAGAGATATATTTCTCTCAAATATGGCCATTTCAGAAACAAATAGGATAGTAGTAGGTGAAGATGCAAGAATGTTTATGCCAATTGCAACCCTAAGTAATAAACAGGCGATAAATCCTAAAAAAGAAATGGCCGGCATATACCCTAACCCTTCTTCAACCTCTAATATTACGTTAATCAACTTGCAATTTATCAACGAACAGGTAAATTTTGAGTTATGGGATATTAATGGCAGAATGGTATTTTCAAAAAGTATTTACGCCGATAAGGCTGACCTCAATATTCAACTTCCTGAAAACTTAAAAGGAATGTTTTTCTGCAAATTATTTGGAAAGGAAAAATCACAGGCTTTTGATAAATTATATCTTATTAAATAAGCGCACTGTGTCTTTATGCAGGTATTAGAATATGCCAATTACTCCTTCAATTTAATTGAACTTGAAAGCAAACACAGTAAACTTTTGGACGATTATTTACCAAGAATGTTGCTAAAATTTGACATTCGGGTGGAATAGATTCATACATTGCGAACAAAATAAGTATATAAAACAAAACGATGAGTGCCGAAGAAATTGCCAATAAACTCTGGAACCTTTGCAACGTATTGCGCGACGATGGAGTAACCTATCACCAATACCTGAACGAATTAACTTACCTGCTTTTTTTGCGGTTGGCCGAGGTTAAGAAATTTGAAAACGAGATACCTGCCGAATTTCGGTGGAGTTCGCTAAAAGGCATTAAGGATAATCAGGAATTGTTTGAAAAATACCGCGAACTGTTGGCAGTTATCAGCACCAAGAGTGACAACATCAACATTAAAGAGATATACACCAATGCCAGTACCACCCTACGCAAACCGGTTAACTTACGCTCGTTAATTACCAGTTTGGATGCCATTGATTGGTACGAAGAGGTGGAACAAGACAAAATTGCCACCATTTACGAAGAGCTGTTGGAAAAAAATGCCGGTGAAAAGAAAAGCGGTGCCGGACAGTATTTTACCCCTCGCCCCTTAATTAACGTGATGGTTGATTTAATTGTACCCAAAGTTGGTGAGAAATGGAATGACCCTGCTGCCGGGACTTTTGGTTTTATGATATCGGCTGATGCCTATTTGAAAGAAAAAACCGACAACTATTTTACACTGGATAAAAAACAGCGCGACTTTCAGGAAACCGAAGCCTTTAGCGGATGCGAGCTGGTTCAGGATGCCCACCGGCTGGCTTTAATGAACGCCAAGCTGCATGGCATGGAAAGTACCATTGTTATGGGTGATACCTTGAGTGAACAAGGCAAAAGCTTTAAAGGGTATGATGGGGTGTTGGCCAATCCTCCGTTTGGAACAAAAAAAGGAGGTGAACGCCCCAGCCGTGACGATTTAACTTTTTTAACTTCCAACAAACAGCTAAACTTTTTACAGCACATTTACCGTTCCCTTAAAAAGGATGGGAATGCCCGTGCCGCTGTAATATTGCCCGATAACGTATTGTTCGAAGATGGCGATGGACAGCGCATACGCCGCGACTTGATGGATAAATGCAATCTGCACACCATATTGCGTTTACCCACAGGCATTTTTTATGCCGCAGGCGTAAAAACCAACGTACTGTTTTTTACCCGTGGCAAAACCGAAACCGGAAATACCCGCAACGTATGGTTTTACGACATGCGTACTAATGCCCCCAGTTTTGGCAAACGCACCCCCTTTACCCGTGCGGCCTTTGCCGATTTTGTAAAGGCTTATACCGGTGGTATTGCCATGGATGCCGTAAAGACAAGTTACACAGGCGAAATTAACCACACCAAACGCGAAGCCATAAAAGATGAACGCTGGAATTGCATTACCCTGGATCAAATTGCCAAAAAGAACTACAGCTTAGACTTGGGCCTAATTGCCGACGAAAACCTAAGCAACGGCGATAACTTGGGTGAACCTATTGACATTGCCAAACAGGCATTGAATGAATTGAATGCCATCACTCTTGAGTTAAACGCGATAATAAAGGAGTTAAGCTAATGGGAAGTTTACCTAATGGTTGGATATTTGTAAATCTTGATGAATTATTTAATCTAATTTATGGCAAAGGATTAAAGGTTGATGAATTTACTGATGATGGCTATGATGTTTATGGGGCAAATGGCATAATCGGGAAATACACTGAATATAATTACAAAGATTCAAAAGTTTTAATTTCGTGCCGAGGAGCTGCAAGTGGGGCTATTCATAAAACCAAACCCTTTTCATTTGTAACAAGTAATTCTATTGTTTTAGATGAATATAGTGCTAATTATTTAAATCTTGATTTTGCAAAATATGCAATGAGTATATTAGATAAGGAGTCAGTTATCACAGGAACAGCTCAACCACAAATAACAGTCCAATTATTAAAAGACCTCCAATTTCCACTTGCCCCATTGCCTGAACAACAGCGAATTGTAGCCAAGTTAGATACCCTTTTTGCCAGAATAGAAAACACCAAATCCCGGTTAGAGAAAATACCCCAACTGCTTAAAAACTTTAGGCAGGCGGTGCTTACCCAAGCCGTAACCGGCAAATTGACTGAGGAATGGAGAGAAGGGAAGGAGTTGGAGGAGTGGAAGGAAGTTAAGCTTGGTAATTATATTCTTGAAATAAAAGCAGGAAAGAACTTTAATTGTCCCGAAATGCCTGTAGTTAAAGGGAAAGTAGGATTGGTTAAAATTAGTGCTGTTACATGGGGAAAATTCAATGAAGAAGAAACTAAAACCGTTGAAGATGAAACAAGAATTGATGCGAGACTTTTTATAAAAGCTGGAGATTTCCTTATATCTCGTGCCAATACACTTGAGCTAGTTGGAGCGAGTTTAATCGTTGATAAAATTGAAAACGATATTATGTTATCGGATAAAATTTGGAGAGTTCGGTTCGAAAAATCAATCATCCCGTTCTTTATTGATTCATTTTTAAAATCCAGTAAAGGAAGAAGTGAAATAGAATCAAGAGCCGTTGGAAACCAGCTTTCAATGAGAAATATTTCTCAAAACTCATTTAAAGATATTGATATTCCATTGCCTACACTTGAAGAACAAAAAGAAATGGTTCGTCGGGTAGAAAGCCTATTTGCCAAAGCTGATGCCATTGAGAAACAATATCAAACCCTAAAACAAAAAATTGACAGTTTGCCCCAAGCACTTCTGGCCAAAGCCTTTAAAGGTGAATTGGTGGAACAATTGGAGAGTGATGGCAGTGCAGAGGAGTTGCTAAAAGAAATACAAAAAGCCAAAGCAGGCCTAACTAAAAGCACCAAAAAACTACTTAAAAACGAAATTGATATAGCAGCAGAGAGAGTTGTGGGGTATGGGAAGTAAATAAAAAGCGAGGTTATGGAACTTAAAATAAAGCAATTAACGCTATTTTGTGCAAAAAATATTCGAGATTTCTGGGTTTCTAATTATCGGCGTTTATTTTTTTACCTGCTAAAACTTGTAATTTTCATAGGAGTACTTTTAATGGTATTGCCTATCATTATTGATAAAACATTTGATGAAAAAATAGTAATAATTAAAGATATGATTTCATTCTTGGGAGAACCTCTTGAGTGTATATTTAACCTACCATTATTAAAGTTATTATCTTAAAATAATTTTTTATGATAAATTGATGGTTGTTTTTAATTAGCATCATACCAATTTTGATATTCATCTTCGGGAACTTGTTCAATTGCATATAGGAAATCAAAATCGTCAATATCTATATAATCAACGGTGTCAGTAGGAATGAAACTCATTGGTTCTAATGATAAAACAGTCAATAGAATTATGTGTACTGCTAAAACAAGATAGGATATTAATTATTGAGTACGGACATCAACCATTCTCAGCGACAATACAGAAAATAGAAAATTCAGGCGTTTTAAAAATTATTCAGGAAACCAAGTTTCTTTTAAAATGCAAGAAAACATATAAAAGATTTAAAAAATGCCCAATTGGTAAAAAAACAAAAAATCGCAACCTTTTAAATTTTGTTCATCTCCACTTGATGAATAATTTTACGGAAATCTTTAGGTGTCATATTTTTCCTGCTTTTAAAAAGCTTATTGAAATTAGATAGGTTATTGAACCCATTGTTGTCTGAAATATTGGCAATTGATTCATCTGTTTCAATAAGCATATGACAGGCATTGCTAATTCTTAAATCAATTACATAATCAGTAAATGATCGGTAAGTTCTTTTTTTAAAAAAATGACTAAATGCCGATGGCGTCATATTGATCAATTCAGCAACATCATTTACAACAATTTTATTTTTGAAATTTTTTTGAATAAAATAACAAACCTCTAAAATTCTATTATTATATATAGTTTCGCTGTCATTTAACGTCGATGTATGTGGAAGTATTAACGAATAGGTGGCTATTGACATATCATTCAATAATGAAAGAAATTCGAGTACTCCATTAAACCCTTCAATATCAGCTAATTTTAATATTTTATTTTTAAAAAGTGATTTATCAGGGTCATTAAATACAACACCCTGCTGTGATTTTGCCAACAGTGTTTTTATTGAACTCATTACATTCCGGGAAAGTGTTTGTTTACTCAGAAAGTCTTTAGCGAATTGAATTGTAACCACTCGTGCATCATTATTTAAAAAATCGCTTGTCCAAGCATGCATAATATTCGACCCAACCAGTACAAGATCAAAATCTTCATAGTTTTTAATAGAATCTCCAATTATTCTCTTGCCCTTGGTATTAAAAACTAAATTTAGCTCATATTCTGGATGATAATGAATAGGATAGTCAAATTGTGCATTGAAATGATTCTGCAACACATAAAAATCCTGTTCACTTATCGGAGTTATTTCTCTTCGAATATGCTTCATTTCCCTAAATATTTTGTGAAAGGTAAATAAAAATGATTAATAAACACATAGTTAATGCCTTATGAATTCATTAAAGTACCACTATTTAACCCGATAGTATAAATATTAGAATTCCAACCACCCTAATTTTACATTGGATTTGGGAATGATTAAAATTATTTTGTTTTTTTTTATTGAATGAAAAATACCTGAACTCGTTATTAAATTATTAAAACTAAAAAATCTAATATTATGAAAAAGAATTTACAAAGTTTAATTATCATGATTGCATTAGTAATTATGAATTTTGGGCAAACGTTTGCCCAAAAGGTCTCGCCTCTTGAAGGCATTACCTTTGAAGATGGCACCATTGCCTATGTTTGGGATTCCTGGGGGAATATTGGTGATGTTGATCCTTTTACTGTAATTGATAATCCTGATAAAACAGGAGTAAATCAATCAGATAAAGTCGGACAATATATTTGCCATGAAGGGGCAAATAGTTGGGCCGGTATGAATATTCATGATTCGGTTGAGATAACAATATCTGAAGATAATCAATTTTTTACTATGGATGTATTAAAAACTGGGTTAAGTAAGACTGTCATGATTTTAGAACAAGCTAGTGGAACAGTTCAAAGATTTGATTCTTATCCTTTTAATACAAAAACTGATGAATGGGAAACCCTTGTGTTTGATTTTTCATCAGTTATTGGCCATACCTTTTATCGTTTGAGTATACAGCCTGATTTAACAGAAGTGGATCCCAGGACCGATTCTTCTGTAGTTTATCTTGATAATATTAAATGGCACAGGGACAACCCACAGGTTGCAAACCCATTAAGGCCAATTACTTTTGAGCCGGAAGGCAACGGCTATAATTGGGTGGCTTTTGACAATACCTCTGCCAATAATGATGTTAATTCATTTACCATCGAAAACAATCCCGATCCAACAGGGGTAAACAGCTCGGCAAAAGTGGGCAAATACATTACCCATGACGGCGCTGCCATGTGGGCC
>Ga0172379_10000985_pt1 | contig 62119 bp, 50 predicted proteins | sample GrowelOW334metaG_FD_119756 | JGI IMG/M metagenome (GOLD analysis project Ga0172379, IMG submission 119756) | Groundwater microbial communities from an aquifer near a municipal landfill in Southern Ontario, Canada - Groundwater well OW334 metaG | ecosystem: Environmental > Aquatic > Deep... | reverse complement strand
TCATGCCTCCTTTTTAGCATAAGCGGTCAAGCATTTCAAGAAGCAATTATTTCAAACTGAGACACTACCCTGGTGTGGCACTAAACAAAAATTCGATCTTGTCGAACAACACGACGGGGGCGGGAAAGTAGTCGATCCTATATTTGCGAAGTGGCTTATTGGGTAATCTAATTTATACGGGCATCCGGAATGTGTGATGTATGACTGTCTTTAAGAGCCTCCTGTCACTATGTTGACAAATCGGATTTCATGATTGGTAAGGGGGAGGTGTGGCGACATCGCAAAACCGAAATACATGATGTAGCCATGATATTTTACCATCTTGCCCATGTCCTCGGCTTTCTCAACAGTATCGGCAAAACGATGTGAAACAAGGTAGCGGTGGTGATCAATTTTTCTTGTAGACACTTTTCCGGTGTCCGATTCGGAGAACGAGAATCAACAAAACGGCGTCTTCGATACGAACGATAACCCGATAGGCTCCTACTCGGTATTTCCAAAACTCTCCAAGCTGAGAGCCTTTCAGTGCCTCACCAATGCTCCGGGGATCATCTATGGGAGCAATCCTTTTGTGTAAAAAATTTAGAATGCGCTTGGCGGCTTGGCGGTCGAGTTTGCTCAATTCCCGATCTGCGGCAGGATCTATCTCAATCTTCCAGGCCATAACGCTCCATCACTTTTTTTAGCGGTATGGATTTGCTTCGACCGGAGCGGATATCTAAGAGACGCTTTTCAGCGAGATAAATGTCTTCAAGGTCATCAAGATGTTCAAGGATTGCTTCGCGGACATAAAAAGTCTTTGTGCGTCCGGTTTCCTTCGCCAACATGTCCAACCTTTTCTCAATTTCTTCTGGAAGTCTAATAGCTAACATGTCTTACCCCTCCCTTGCTATACAAGTATAGCAAGCATAAAACTTAATGTCAACAGCATATATGAAATAACCGTTCGGATTGTCTTCTACAATCAACTATGGAGCAGACATATCAATTCTAATCCTTCTCCTCGAAGAAGGCAAACAATAACCCTTATACATCACACATTCCGGATACCCATTTATACTTGTAAGTATTATACTTCAAAGTATAAATATATTGGATGAATTATTTATAAATTTCAGGCAATTACTTTCAAATACCTATACGTACCAAAATGATGGTTGACAGTTCATAGTTTGAAAGTCATCATTTGATTTTTTTTCTTATTGATTTAAGAAAAGGAGGCATTGATGATGAACAGATTGACCGACCGGTCATATTTTTGCTTTCTTTACGAGTAGGTAAAAAAGAGTCGCATTATTAGATTAGCTGTTTATTACGCCTCTATTCCAGAAAATTTAGGCATTGTGACATTTCATAATCTTCATCAAATTGAATGGCGACACCAGCATTATCGGTTCTTATAATATGTCCCGTAACGGTCATAATCAGAGTACCATCCGGATTTTCCGTGGTTTTTAGATTATCGAAATGAAACTCGACTTAAAGCTTTATCAACGCCCCCTCCGGCAGGGATATTCCCTTTTTGATCAGAATCCCTTCCGCCGCCAGATTTATGGTTTCCAGACAAATTTGTTTTGATACACCACCGGGATCATTAAACACAACCTTGACGGGAAGCTCAATATCATATCGATTGTATCTTCTCTTTTCGTTCAATCCAGTATCTCCCTGACTTTTGCGGACAGTTTATCCAAATTAAAGGGTTTCTGGATAAAGCCGTTGCAGCCTCGATCCAGGATCTGTTGCGCCCGGCCTTCCAGGCTGTAACCACTGGAAAGGATAACTCTGACATCAGCATCGATCTTCCGAAGGCGGTCGAAGGTCTCCCCGCCGGATATACCCGGCATGATCATATCCAAAATCACCAGGGCAATTTCATCTTTTTTCTCCACATACAGTGCGATGGCGTCCTGACCGCTCCCGGCGGCATAAATCCGGTAACCAAGGGATTCCAAAAGCTCTTTCGTGACTTCCAAGGTCATGTTCTCATCATCCACCAATAGAATCGTCTCTTTCCTTTGTATAACCTCAACAGAAACCGGCTCCTCTATGACAACTTCTTTCCCTGAAACCGGAAGATAGATATGGAAGGTCGTCCCGTGACCAGGATCGCTCCTGACGTCAATTATCCCCTTATGGCCCTTGATGATTCCATAGGCCATCGGCAATCCTAAGCCGGCCCCTCTACTCATGTCCTTGGTCGTGAAAAAGGGATCAAAGATCTGCGCCCTTGTCTTCTCGTCCATGCCTGTCCCTGTATCAGTGATCGATACCTTTACATATTTCCCCGCATTGATCGTGTAGGGCATCGCCTGCTCATCGAGAATTACATTTTCCGTTTCCAGATAAAGATCTCCACCATCCGGCATGGCCTGCGAGGCATTCACATAGAGGTTTAGCAGTACCTCTTCCATCTGCCCTCTATCCACATCAACGGTCCAGAGACACTGCTCCAGTCGTTGATGAATGTCGATATCCTTATTTGTTCTGCCGAACAACATGGCGGTCTTGACGATTACATTATTCATATTTGACGGTTTGACCTCATAACGGCCACCCTGAGCAAAACCAAGCAACTGCTTGGTGAGGCTGGCCCCGCTTGCGATTTGATCCTCGATCCGCTTCAACCATTCATAATGGCGATGTGACTGATCCAGATCCAGTAGCATCAAAGACGCGTAACCCTGAATGCCCATCAGCAGATTGTTGAAATTATGGGCAATACCCCCGGCCAAGGTCCCAATGGATTCCATTTTCCGTGCCTGGTTGAGCTTATTTTCCATATTTCTGAATTCAGTAATATCCTGCATGGAATTCACAACACCGATACGTTGACCTTTAGAATTTAGGTTGAAGGCCATATTTATGTTTAATTCCCGTTCCATTCCTTCTTTAGTCAGCAGAACACCGATATGATTGGTTATATTTCCACCTTCGTTACGAAAGTTTTTAAAAATTCTTCTATAGGTGCTCTTGTCATCCTCTTTAGCAAAGTCGACAAAGTAGTGTCCGATTATTTCTCCCTTTTCGTGTCCCAAAACCCGCTTCCAGGACGGATTCACATAGGTGATGGCCCCGTCAAGATTCATCGTGAAGACAATATCGGGCACATTTTCGCTCAGAGCCCGGAAGCACTCCTCACTCTCTCTTAGCGCCTCCTCCAACCGCTTATGGCCGGTGACATCACGAAGAGATTCGATGGCGCCTACAATGTTTCCTTCTTCATCAAGCAGAGGAGAGGCGGTACCCATTAAATAAGCGCCCTTCCCAGCATATGCTCCGGGAACGTAATATTCGGCAAAAATTGTATCACCCCTTCTCTGAAAGGCATCATAGTTGCTTTTTTCAAAGTCCGCATCTGAAAGAAGAACCAAATCGATCATGATCGGTCTTCTCTCACCATAAAATGGAATTGAATATTCATAATCACTTTTTGCGATCATCTCTGCCTGGGGAATCCCTGTCAATTGTTCAATCGACCTATTCCAGGCAATGACTTTCCCGCTTTTATCGATCACGAAAGTAGCATCGGGTAGAAAATTAATGATTTGCTCAAGCTTCCGGTTTGCATTCCTCACGTCTGCTTCAGCTCGCTCGCGGTCAGTGTTGTCATTAAACACCGAGCATACGGCAAGATTGTCTTTGAAGACGGTCATAGTGGACGAAATGTACGTGCAAAAAGTACGACCGGATTTGGTTTTCAGAAGAACTTCAAAATTCTGTACCTGGCCCGCAGCACGGAGACAATCCAAGAGTTGTTGCCTTCTGGCCGGATCAACATAGTAATCGTTCGTATAACCTTCCAGAACTTTTTGGCCAGGAACCTCGAACAGATCAGCAGCATGCTGGTTCATATACAGGCACCGATTATCCCCGATTGAGCTGACAACAATCGGAAGCGGAATCTCTTCAATCAACTTACAGTAATCCTCGTAGCTTATCTGCACTTCTTCCTTTGAAGACTTCAAGAATGTCATCTTCTCATCTACCCTGTATGCTCCTTGTCATATTTCTTATTTAAGGGAAGGGATGCCGAAACCGAATTTCGCGCTTGGCATCCCTTCCCAGGGGAAAGACATTAAATTCTTTGAAATTCTATTCAGTTGATGTAATTACCTGCTCCGGTTGGACCATTTTCGTACCAATAGAATGCAAGTAATGCGCCATTATATCGGGGTGTATGTATCCAATGAAATTCAAAAGGATTATGTTCGCTAATTGGTGTGGGGAAAGGCTGGGAATGGACTAATTGTCCCGTCAACGTGTCAGACGTCACCTAATAATGAGTAGCAATAAAAGGGAAATCGCCCAAGAAACAAGTGGTTGCAATCTGTATTGAAAAACGAGACAGCAATCTCTCATTGTAAGACAGCTAATATTTATGGGGATTGGAAATACCGTGTTTCTTCAGCAATGCATAGAGTCGCGGTCGGGACAGGCCCGAAAGGGCAAGTGCTTTCTTGACATTACCAGCCGTTTCGGACATGAGATCAGTCAGATACCGGAACTCTGTATCCAGAAGTACCGCACTCCGGCATTCTCTGAATGATGCTGAACTGACCGTACCTTTACTTTCATTCCGATCGCTCGATATAAATTTCGTCCGTGTAACATGGATACGAATGTTTTCAGGAAGATGCTTACTATACAATGTTGGTTCTTGGCGGGCGGTAGCGTAAGTCTGGTCGAGGGTATTGATCAGTTCCCGGATATTGCCTGGCCAGTTATAAGCTTCCAGTATTTCTATGAATTCAGGAGAGAAACCTTTCATTTCTGTACAATAACGGGCTGACAGCTTGGACATGTACCAAAGGATCAAGTCTTGTATATCTTCCGGATGTTCCCGAAGTGGCGGCAGCAATAACGTTGTTGACCGAAGTCGATAGAGGAGATCTTTCCTGAATTGTTTCTCCTTTACCATTTGATCCAGGTCACGGTTGGTTGCTGCGACGACACGAAAGTCACTCCAAATTTCTTTTTTGCCTCCGATGGGGCGAAAACGATGCTCCTGCAGAACCCGGAGAAAGGACTTTTGAACAGACAGAGGCAGCTCTCCCACCTCATCGAGGAAGAGAGTACCACCATGGGCCAGCTTGATCAAGCCTTCGCGCGTATGATCGGCACCGGTAAAAGCCCCTTTTTCATGCCCAAACAGAACCCCTTCAACCAGCGACGGGGGCAAGGCGGCGCAATCGATGGTGATCATTTCTTTGTCGCATCTAGCACTGTTTTCATGAATGGCCCTGCAAAACATCTCTTTCCCGGTTCCGGTTTCTCCCATCACGAGAACACTCATGTCGCTTGCCGCAATATCGGCAAGCTTTTCCAGGCATGCCCGTATCTTTGGGCCGTTACCGATAATGTTTTCTCTCTTTAAGACTATACGGGTGCGGTTCTTTTTCTTCTCGGCACGGTATTGGAGGGCACGGACCAGTGGCAGTGTAAGCATAGCGAGGGAGGATGCTTTTTCAATATAGTCCCAAGCCCCGCATTGTATAGCTGTCTCCGCACCGCCAGGGTTACCGAAGGCGGTGATTATAATTACTTCAGGGGAGGATTTGACCTGTTGCAGACGGGGAAGAAGGTCCAATCCACTGCCGTCTGGAAGCATCACATCTAGATAGACAACATCATAATCCCCTGATGCGACCATTTGAAACCCCTTGGACAACGTTGGTGCCAAGTCTGCCTTGTGTCCCATTTGTTTCACAAGATCACTCAACATCTCCGACATGTATGCATCGTCATCAATAATCAGGATATTGGCCATATTCTATGTGTTCATCAGTAGCACTTTCCTGATGGTCGCATCTAAATCGGCCATGGTAAATGGTTTCATGATGAATCCGCCAATACCGATTGCCTCTAACCGTGCAGGAGTTATGATCTCACTGAAACCCGTACAGAGAATTATAGGGAGATCCGGTCGGATTTTCAACAGTTCTTCTGACAGTACCATGCCTGTCATGTTTGGCATGGCCTGATCGGTGATAACGATATCGAAGTGGTCAGGTTGCAGACGAAAGGATTTAAGGGCAGCCACACTGCTCGTTGTAGCCCAAATATCATATCCCATTTTGCTGAGCATATCCTCAGCTATCTGGGTCATAGTGTCTTCATCATCCACGAAGAGAATTCGTTCCTTGCCACCAATATAAGTCTTTTCTAAATCATTATTTATGATCTCGTCTTTCCCCTCGACAAGTGGAAGATAAATCTCAAACACCGTTTCTTCCTCGGGAGAACTCCGGGCAATAATAGCTCCCCCAAGGTTTTTCACTATTCCATGTACAACGGCAAGCCCAAGCCCTGTTCCTTCTCCAGTCTTCTTAGTTGTAAAGAAAGGATCAAAGATTCGATCAATAATGGCCGCATCGATTCCTTGCCCGTTATCGCCAACAGTCATCCGGAGATGCCATCCGGCTTTAACGTCTGCAGCAATCTTATTGTCTTCATCCAGGTAAAGATTCACGATTTCAATCCGCAGGATGCCGCCTTTCTCACGCATGGCATGGGCGGCATTTGAACAAAGGTTCATTAGTATCCGATGAATGCTGGTAGGGTCGGCAAGAATTAAATCCCGATTTGCAGCAACAGTATAAATGATTTCAATAGAGCTGGGAATTGCTGCCTGAATCAACTTTAGTGTTTCTTCAAGAAGCGGTGTGACCCGGACGGGTCTCATTTCCTGATCTTTCTGGCGGCTGAAGGTCAGAATCTGTTTCACCAGATCGGTGGCCCGATGAATCCCGCTTCTTATTTGCTCCAAATAGCGCTTCAATAAAGAATTACCAGTACCAATGTGGAGAAGGGACATCTCCGTGTATCCGATCATGCCACCCAGAATATTATTGAAATCGTGAGCGATACCGGCTGCAAGAGTCCCTAATGCCTCCATTTTATTGGCCTGCCGAAGCTGATCCTCAATGACCTTACTCCTGGTAATATCGCGGATCGATTCTATGGCGCCAACGCGGTTGCCATCAGTATCACATAGAGGGGTTCCCGTCATTCGGATATGTGCCCCGCGACCTCCGTACAAGGTCGGGGCAAATGCTTCCCCATGAATAATACTCCCCTCTCTTCGAACATGTTGATACTTAGCCTCGATATCCTTATCGCTTCCATCTATGAGATCCAGTAAACACTTACGTCGTTCGCCATAAAAAGGAATCGTATGGGCACGATCTCCCTGGCCGAGCATATCGTTCTTGCTGACCCCGGTCATCTCTTCCATAGCGCGGTTCCAGGTTATAACCTTACCTCTCACATCAAAGACACAAGTGGCATCCGGCAAGAAATCAATAATGTCGGCAAGCCGCCGCTCTGACTTTTTAAGTGCTTCCTCCGCTTTCTTCTGCGCAGTGCTATCCCTCCATGTTGTGTAAATAAGCTTTCTGCCATTCATTTTTATCGGCGTCAGTACAACGTCGAGACAGACTTCTGCCCCATCAAATTTCTTATGGACCCATTCAAAGCGATTCGACCCCTCATTATTAGCGATCTCAATCATCCTGGCCGCTTTTTCTGATGATAGTTCGCAATCAGGTTGTCTCTCGGGCGAAATATCAGTGGGCAGTAAGTTAATAAGCGCAGACTTGTCGGAACAACCGAGAATTTTCAATACTGCTTCATTACAGTCTATGAATCGACCTTTTTCTATCAGTAACGATGAATCGCCGGATTTTTCAAACAACAATCGAAATACGTATTCGCTCTCCCGAAGCGCATCCTCTGTCTGCTTGCGTTGTAATTCCGTCTGTTCATATTCTGCAATTCGCTGTCTTAGCGGAACCAGTTCCTGAATCAATTCCTGCTTTGTCTTGGATTTATCTTGCATCGGGTTGTCCCTTGCACGTTATTACACCGGCAATTAAACATGATCATTCATTTCTCACAAAGTCTGTATTTACTGTAATCAGATAGTAGGAGTGGCTATATTTAGTTAGCGGTGTAATAATATACATTCTTCCCATTGAGTACCTTCTATACAAGCCAATTTCTTACAATGCTCAGTTCTTACCAAGAGATTATTGCAACAATAATACCATTGCTGTCAATGAAATAATGAATACCTGCTTGCGTCGCCAAGTTAAAAATCGGAAATAATAATTGCAGGGTGATATTAAACAAACCCTTGAATTGTCGGGACTATCGAGAACCGCATTATAAGGATTGACGAAATAATATTTGATTTAAAGCCAGGTTGCAGTGGGCGTTGTCTCGTAAAATGAGACATATGTCTTCACGAATAAGACATAGCCCAAAACCGTGTTATGATTGATAATTATCTTCAGTGTAACCTCTTTTGTCTTACCGGATGAATGAATACCGAAACATTTAACGCATTCTGGTCGTTGAAAAACACCAAAAATAGAGTTTCTAATTTCCCTTTCTTCCCTTCTCCTGAAAGCTTAAAGTGATTATTATCATTGAGTTTAATACTATCTTGATTTTCAACGACACGTGGAAAACGATTCCAGGCAATTTCATCATTCCTGAACAGGCCAAAATTCATTTACACCAAGTCGTATCATCCATAATTATGCGAAATAACTCGCTTATAATTCCTATCGAATGACCGGTACACACCGTGGGTTAAAAGTAACGGCATAATTCTTGAGTAGCACCAACGGCAGGAGACGCCATGACCTATATCTATTATGCAAATGAAGGTACAGAAGCGGGGAAAATACTGTATCAGACGCTACAGTCAGCATTCACGAAAAGTTGGATGAAAAGATGCAGAACTCTCGCTGAATTATCGAAAAAACTGCATGAACCTATATATGACGTTTGTGCGGCCATACTGCTGATCTACGACCGCAAAGAGTTGGAGGAGATCCTTTGTTTAAAGGATATACTGTGGGATATCAAAGTGATCATCATCTTTTCCGACCAGACTAACATTTCAACCATGGAGGCTCTGGCGCTCAGGCCACGATTCTTGACCTGGACGGACGCTGATCTTTCTCAAGTCGTGGACGTCTTGGGAAACATGATGAAATGTAAACCAGGGAGGAAGGTCGCAATAGTGACTTCCCATGAATCGAATACTGCAATAATTTAAGAAAAGGGGGATATGTGCAATGGAACAGGCAGCGATGACGGTAGGCGCTGTTTCCGCAGGGACACAGGAAAAACGAGAGGGCAAGTACCTCACCTTTTGCATGGCCGACGAGGAATACGGTATCGGCATTCGGAAGGTGAAAGAGATCATCGGAATGATGATCATTACATCGGTTCCGCAAACGCCCGGATACGTCAAAGGGGTGATTAATCTGCGGGGGAAAGTCATTCCCGTCATTGACCTGCGATTGAAGTTCGGTATTGAATCAATAGCTTATACAGAAAGAACCTGTATTATCGTCGTGGAAATCAGCGGCGGCGACAGGAAAATCCAGATGGGCATCGTCGTGGATTCTGTCTCCGAGGTGCTCAATATCAAACCGGGAGACATCGAAGATACCCCGACCTTTGGCAGCACGATGGATACGGACTATATCCTGGGGATGGCTAAGATGGAAGGTGGTGTGAAGATTCTGCTCGATATTGACCGGGTCCTTAATGACCGGGACTTTCAGGATATCGCGGGTGCGGCATAATCGCTCGATCTATAGTAGCGGAAGAAACCGGTTTAATCGGCTACATTTCGAGGAATTTTGAGGAATAATGGAGGTTTAGTATGAAGAAGTTTAGCTTAGGAACCAAATTGGTATGTAGCTTTCTGTCGGTGGCTTTAATTACACTTATCATTGGGGTCTTTGGGATTGTGCAGATGCGCAATCTGGAAAAGTCGGGCAATGCCATGTATGAAGAGAACGTCAAGGGACTTTCAGAGGTAAGTGAACTGAACCAGATGTTCCTCTCCATGCGCCTTGCCATTGTATATGCCATCTCCAATAAGTTCCTGTGGAACAATGATGTTTCAAGTCTCAAAACCAAGATGGAAGAGATGGACAAAGAAGGACTTGCCCAGGTAGCCAAGTTGGACAAGTCTATAGCGTCCGCTGATGACCGTAAGGTGTTCGACAAGTTCAAGGCCGATTTGGGCGCTTACCTGCCTATCAGGGACAAGATGGTGGCTGCACTAATAGCAGGAGATAAAGAAGGATCTACTGAAGCTTTGAAGTCAGGAACGCAGATAGGGAATGCAGTCACAACAGGTTTGAAGCAGATGATGGAGATGGAGATCGCACAAGCCAAAAAGAAGGCTGAGGAAAATGCCATCACATCAACCAGAGCAACATGGATGGCAACAATAGGAACGATCGTGGGCATCTGTCTCTCCATTGGACTCGGAGTAATTCTGACTATTATTATCACTCGTCCCATCAATAAGGTCATTGAAGGTCTGAGTGATGGTGCCGACCAGATTGCATCCGCGTCAAGTCAGGTATCCTCGGCAAGCCAGCATTTAGCGGAAGGTACTTCGGAACAGGCCGCCTCGCTAGAGGAAACATCCTCATCCTTGGAAGAAATGGCCTCAATGACCAAGCAGAACGCCGACAATGCGGGACAAGCCAAGGCCATGATGGGAGAAGCCGGGCACATTGTGGAGAAAGTAAGCGGTCACATGGACGAAATGGCCAGGGCCATCAATGAAATCACGAAGAGCAGTGAAGAAACCAGCAAGATAATCAAGACAATCGACGAGATCGCCTTCCAGACGAATCTCCTGGCCCTCAACGCGGCCGTGGAGGCGGCCCGGGCGGGAGAAGCAGGGGCCGGTTTTGCCGTGGTGGCCGAAGAGGTCCGTAACCTCGCCTTACGGTCGGCGGAGGCGGCAAAAAATACCAACCGCCTGATCGAAAACACCATCAAGGCTGTCCATGGCGGCAGCCAATTGACGAAGCTGACCCAAGAGGCCTTTCAGGAAAACATAGCGATTGCGGGCAAAATCGGCCAGTTGGTGGATGAAATCGCCACGGCCTCGGAAGAACAGGCGCACGGCATCTCGCAGGTGAACATTGCAGTGGCCGAGATGGACAAGGTAACCCAGGAAACGGCGGCCAACGCCGAGGAATCGGCGAGTGCGTCGGAGGAACTGAACGCCCAGGCGGAACAGATGAAAAGCTATGTACAAGACCTGGGTGCCGTAGTCGGCGGCAACGGGCATAACGGCGCCGGCCATCAAGCAAGATCCCTTCGTGAATCGTCATATGTAGGCGGCGGGGTTCGCAAGCTCCTTGCCTTGACCGACAAGTCCGGCGGAAATGGGAAGAAGCAAGCCCGGACGGCGGGGAGAGGCTCTGCCAAAGGCAAGTCGATTCATCCTGAACAGGTGATTCCAATGGAAGAGGATAAGTTTCACGATTTCTGAGAATATATGCATGAGCACGGAGAGTAATAAATAAGAGGTTTCGGGGCGGCCAAATGATGAGGATGACATATAATCGTCCGCCCCGGACCTTTCAACAAACAAGACGACAGAAGCGGAAAGTTGGGAAATAAGGGCACATTATGGCAAGTGAGATCAATAACATTAAATGCAGCATCGAAGGATATATTGAAAATGCCTGCAATAATATTTTTAGGAACTATTCGGAAGAATTGGCCAAAGAACCCATGTCATACATCATATATTCCGTATGGGGAGTAAGTACCGAGGGAGAGTTAACGGATGTTCAAAAGACTATCCATGCTATGTTGGAACCTACAGTGGAACACATATTTCGATCGCTGGCTCTGGAAAATCTCCGTTTGAGCAAGAAAATGGGAATCGAGTATCTGATCCGGGGTTTCATCATTTCCAGACTGTTTTTTATGGTGGAGCTTTTAAAATCATCAGTCCGTAATGCCGATAAATCGGAAACAAATCATCAGAATATTCTTAATAATATCGAAATTATGGGACATGCATGAGGTTCAGGATACCGGGATGCCTCGTTGCATTGAGTTAAGGATAGCGATCATTTGTAATCATTTATACTCGCAAATATGATCATATGAACATTAAGACCTCTTCTTTGACAGATGCTTCATCAGCCCCCCATCATTGATGAGTTCCTGCATAAATGGCGGAATCGGTTGAATGCGCATCAGATCTGCATTGCTGTTTATGATCCTGATCGTCCCACGGCCGCTATCTACCTCAATTTTTTGCCCATCGGATATTCTGTCCCATAAATCTTCGGATTCATAAATTGACAGCCCCATGTTGAAGGCGTTTCGGTAGAATATCCTGGCAAAACTGCGGGCAATGACACAAGCGATTCCCGCCGTCTTGATGGCTATAGGGGCGTGTTCTCTTGATGATCCGCAACCGAAATTTTCCCCGGCGACGATAATATCGCCTGCTTTTACTTTTTTCGCAAAGGTCGGATCTGCATCTTCCAGGCAGTGGGCAGCGAGTATTTCCGGAGATGTTGTTGTCAAATAACGGGCCGGAATGATAACATCTGTATCAATATGGTCTCCAAACTTCCATACCCTCCCCCGGTGCTTCATGAGCCGCTACCCCATGCCAACTCATCAGGCGCGGCAATACGTCCCAAAACCGCTGACGCCGCGGCAACAGCCGGGCCGGCTAAATACACTTCACTCCCGGAATGCCCCATGCGCCCGACGAAATTTCTGTTTGTCGTGGCGACAGCCCGCTCTCCATTTGCCAGCACCCCCATATGTCCACCCAGGCAAGCGCCGCAACTCGGTGGGCTTATGGTCGCGTTCGCATCGATAAAGATTCCCATCAGCCCCTCCCTTAATGCCATTTTGTATATTTCCCGCGTGGCAGGGACAATAATCAGCCGCAGATAAGGCGCCGCTTTTCTACCATTTAGGATCTTCGCCGCTATTCTCAGGTCTTCTATCCTGCCATTGGTGCAGGAGCCGATCACCACCTGATCGATCATAACCTCTCCCACCTGACTTACGTCTCTCACATTTGAAGGGATATGGGGAAAGGCCACCTGGGGCTCAATCTTGCCTACATCTATCTCGATAACTTCGGCATACTCGGCATCCGGGTCGGAGGTATAAAACTTATAATTTCGTTTCCCTTTCCCATGAACATACTCCCTCGTTACATTGTCGGGAATAAATATGCCGTTTTTTGCCCCGGCTTCAATAACCATGTTGGCAATAGTCAATCTAGCGGCCATACCGAGTTTTTCCACTGTCTCGCCGGCAAACTCCATAGCTCTGTACCTTGCCCCGTCAACGCCAATCATACCAATGATATAAAGTATCAAATCCTTCCCGGAGACCCATTTCTGCATATTTCCATAAAGCAGTATCTTCATCGTCCGGGGAACCTTGAACCAGAGCTCGCCGGTTAGCATGGCGGCAGCCAAATCTGTGCTGCCCACGCCCGTGGCGAAAGCGCCAAGGGCGCCGTAGGTACAGGTGTGGCTGTCGGCGCCGATAACCAGATCCCCGGGTAAGACTATTCCCTGTTCAGGCAAAAATGCGTGTTCGATGCCCGCCTCGCCGACCTCATAGTAGTGCGTGATTATCTGCTCTTTGGCAAATTCCCTCATGACCTTGCATTGCCCCGCCGAGGCGATGTCTTTGTTGGGAACAAAATGATCGGGGATCAGCACTACCTTGTCCCGATCATAAACCTTCCCGCCTCCCGCCTTCTCGAACTCGGCAATGGCAATGGGGGCCGTGATATCATTACCGAGAGCGATATCCACCCTGGCGTTGATAAGTTCTCCCGGATGGACTTCCTTGAGATCCGCATGCTCACAAAGGATCTTCTCCGTAATGGTCATTCCCATGCCTTTTCCCCCGTAGCAGCTCGGCAAGCTCCCTGTTTGGTATTAAACATCGTTAATTATTTGAATCCCTCTTGATCCATTCGAGTCTGTTCAAGGCATTGATATAGGCATTGGCCGAGGCAACGACGACATCGGGATGGGCGCCACGCCCTCCCGCCATGCGCCCTTTGTATTGAAGCCGAACCGTCACTTCCGCCAGGGCGTCCGACCCGCCGGTCACCGCCTTTACATTATATTCCATCAGGGGATAGTCGGTCTTGGTAATCTTGCGGATAGCGGCAAAGGCTGCATCAATGGGGCCGACGCCGAAACCGGCATCCTGCACAATCTTTTTATCGACCTTCATTTTCGATGTGGCCGTGGGTATGGCCACATTGCCGCTCACCACATTCAGATAGAGAAGCTTGTATTTATCCTTTACCCGAAACACTTCCTCATAAAGGACGGCCTCCAGATCCTCGTCAAAGATTTCTTTCTTGACATCCGCCAGTTCCTTGAAACGGGCAAAGACAACGTCCACCTCTCCCTCGCTAAGGGTATAACCCATTTTCTTGAGATGTTCCTGAATGGCATGACGTCCCGAGTGTTTACCGAGAACAATATTGGTCTCCGGTATGCCTACCGACTGGGGGGTCATAATCTCGTAAGTGATCTTTTCCTTGATCAGTCCGTCCTGGTGGATGCCTGACTCATGGGCAAAAGCATTGGCGCCGACAATCGCCTTATTTGGCTGGACAGGTATGCCCGTAGTCTGCGTCAATAGCCGGGACGACTGATAAATAAGCCCTGTCTTGATGCCGGTTCGAAATCCGAAAAAGTCTTTTCTTGTCTCCAAGGACATGATTACCTCTTCCAGGGCAGCATTGCCGGCCCGCTCACCGATCCCGTTAAGCGTGCATTCCACTTGCCTGGCCCCGCTTTTAACCGCCGCAAGTGAATTTGCAACAGCAAGACCAAGATCATTATGACAATGGACAGAGATAATTGCCTCTGAGATGTTTTTAACATTTTCGGTTATATAGGCAATCGATTCGGCAAATTCGGCAGGAAGGGCATAACCGACGGTGTCGGGGATATTCACCGTATTTGCCCCGGAAGCGATCACTGCTTCAATCATTTCGCAGAGGAATTTCTTGTCGGTTCTCGTCGCATCCATAGGAGAAAATTCGACATTCCGAGTATAACCGCGGGCATGGGCCACGGCGGCACAGGCCTCCCTCAAGACTTGATCACGTGTTTTTTTCAACTGGTACTTCAAATGGATATCCGACGAAGAGATAAAGGTATGGATCCTAGGGAATGCCGCCTCTTTAATGGCCGCCCATGCCCGGTCAATGTCGGCGGGGTTTGCCCTGGCAAGCGCCGCAATCTGCGCACCCTTGATCTCCCTGGCAATCTGCTGGACCGACATGAAGTCCCCCTCGGAAGCAACAGGAAAACCGGCTTCGATGATATCAACACCCAGCCTTTCCAACTGCCTGGCGATCCGGATCTTCTCATCAGGGTTCATGCTTGCCCCCGGCGATTGTTCACCATCTCTAAGGGTCGTATCAAATATGAGTATTCTTTCCCCTTCTGTTTTCATTTGCATTCCTTTCAGTAGCCACGAAAATTACCGGTTGGCCCCGATACTTCATGCGGGTTTATTTTCCGGCAGTGTTTCGCCCAGGGCCAGGCGGCAAATGTCGCTGATCATGTAGTTCTTCATGCCCGCCTCGCGCACTTGACCGTTAAGCGTGGCAAAGCACATGGCGCAAAGATATACCATTGCCTCCGCTCCATGGTCTTTGGCGTCGTCGATGTTTTTTTCACGAAACGGTGCAAAATTCTTGCCCCGGGGAAAGAGTTTGAGATTCGGCCCGGCAACTTCAACGCCGCAGCACAGGGCGTTGACCCCGTCATACTCGCGGGCAACCCTTTCTACGCCGGTCAATGCGAATATTTCATCCAAGAATGAGTCTTTCTCAGGCGCATAACGGGAGGCACATGGACGCTGGTAGGCAACTTTGATATTCAGCTTCGTAATTTTATCTCGGTGATCTCTCAGATAGTCCCGGAGGTATTCGAACAAATGCACCGGCCGGAAGGGCAGCTCGACGCCGTATTCCGGGGCAAGGTCTTTAAGAAATCCATAACAGTCATCGTGGAGGAAGACGATCTCCCTGGCACCTGACTTTGCCAGATTGTCCACCATTGCTTTCAGCCTCTCCCTCATAATGGATTCGTTACCCATATGGGCGAAGAGGACGTTGCAAAAATAATGCTTGCCCTTAAGCAAGGGGATGCTTTCGAAGAGTTGCCCCTGAATAGCCCAGGGCATGTTCCCTTGCATAACGCAGATCGACATGACCCGGTCCCGCGGCTCCACGGGCTTGGGTTCTCCTTCCGGCTTGAAACGCTCCGCCATCTGCACCAGCAAACCGGGATCGGCAAAATCTCCCGCCTCTTCCATCCGCTGCAAAATCAGGTCGAAGGGGCGGGCGCCCTTGGAGCAATATTCATTGCAGGCGATACAGGTAACGCAATCATAGATCCAGGGCGCTTTTCCATCCTTAACCAGTTTTTTGAAAGCCTTTCCCCCATCCTCTTTGCCAAAATCTAGATAATGACAGCGGGCAAGGCAGTCACCGCAAAAATCACACTTTGCTTCCTGAAACATAATCCCTCCTCAATTAAAGAGGGGACTTATCGTCCCCTCTTTTTCCATTCCGATAGACAGCCTCATAGAATTTGCTGACCCGTTAGCATTTATACATCCATCCGCGTTGATTAACCGGCCGGGTAAAAAATCTTTACAGACCGCTCCTGAACTCGTCTCTCATAAGTTCTCTCGCAATAATCATTCTACGGATCTCTGATGTGCCGGCACCGATCTCCCAAAGCTTCTGATCCAAGAAATGCCTGCTGACGGCATATTCGGTGCAATATCCGTAACCGCCATGGATCTGGATGGCGTCGAGGCCGATCTTGGTTCCCATTTCGCCGTTGAACAGCAGTGCCGCCGCGGCCATCCGATCGAGGTCCGTTCCCTTGCCGCCGGACTTGTTTTCCAGGCTGTCGCAATAGGCGGCGGCGCTGTAGGCCAGCCACTTGCCCGCCTTGTAACCACAGTACATATTGGCCAGCTTCTCCTGGATGGACTGGAAGGCAGCGATGGGTTTGCCAAACTGGACCCTCTCCTTGGCATACTTAAGAGATAGTTCGAGACAGGTTCTCTGGCCGCCAAGAGTACAGCCGCAGGTGGTGATTCTCTCGGTGCACAGGCCGCTCGTAAGCACGGCTACTCCCTTGTTCAAGCCGCCGATGAGGGCGTCTTCGGGGAGTTCCATATCTTCGAAGGTAATGAGCGCCGTGGGAGAGGTCCTCATCCCCCATTTTTTGATCTTCTCATATGAAAAGCCCTTCCCCCTGTACTTGTCGATCTCGAAACAGAAGGTCGAAATCCCCTTGGGGCCGGCGGCGGGATCGGTTTTTGCGTAAAAGACCATGAACTGGGCCACGGGACCGTTAGTGATAAAAATCTTGCTGCCGTTTATGACCCACTTGTTCCCTTTCTTCTCTGCCTTCGTCGCCATGCTCATGGCGTCGGAACCGGCGTTGGGTTCGGTAATGCCGAGGCAGCCGATCCACTCGCCCGACATGGCCTTGGGAAGGACATACATCTTCTGTTCTTCCGTGGCGTTTCTGCGGAAGTTGTCAAAGCACAGAGTCTGGCTGGCGACAACGGTCATGGACAGGGCATTGCTTACCCTGGCGATCGTCTCATACGCCAGCAGGGTCTCTACGTAGCCCAGACCGGCGCCGCCGTATTGTTCGCCAAAAACGATGCCGTTAATCCCTAAGTTAGCTGTTTCCTTGAAAAGGTCCGTGGGCATTTCGTCAATCTCATATAGGTGCTCCATCTGAGGCTCAAGCCAGGTTGTCGCCCATTTGTATACGCTGTCCTCCAACATCTTTTGCTCATCGGTAAAATTGAAATCTAAAGCCATAGCTTATATCTCCTGTAATTATTATTTATTATTTTACTTGCCCGACTGGTAGGGATCCCAATCGAAGCCCCATATTTCGCTGCCCATGGGAATCTTGTAGTTGCGCCGCTCCTCGTAGCTCGGGTACCTGCGGGCGCCGCCTTCCTTGGGAAACATGGAAACCGGGAATTTCGGTGCAAGCAGTCCATTCGCCCGGGCCTCCTTCTCCAGCCATTCCCGGTCTTCGGGATGGGCGATCGAAATGAGCGCCGCCGCCCTTTCATAACCGCTCAATCCTCTCAGATTGACGATGCCGTATTCCGTACATACGTAATTGGCAAACTGGGCGGGAACGTCAACGGTCGATCCCTCGGGCAGGAAGGGAACGATGCGGGATGTCCCATGTTTGCTGCGCGAAGTCATGGAGGCGACGCCGCGGCCGCCCTTGGACTGGGCGCAGAAGGTTACGAATTGAAAATAGCCGCCCGTGCTGGAGATGGGACGTTTTTCATAAAAACCGGTGCTCTGCTGGCCGAGAAGATCAACGGCGACGCAGTTGTCGATGGCGATCATGTTGTCGATTCTTCTCAGGATATCGAAGTTATTGGTATAGTTGATATCGTAAACGGCCATGGCCTGGTTGCGGTGAATCGTATTGTAGTACCAGTCCACGTCCACGGGGAAGGCGAAGGTGTAAACACTCTTGCCTTTGTCGAGGTTTTTATACGCATTGGTGACCTGGCCGGATTCGATCAATTTGATCAAGCCGAAGTTGAGCATCTCCGTATGAATGCCGAGGTCCTTCAGTCCCGCGTCGGCCATAGCGGCGACGCAGGCCGAGGGCAGCGATCCGATCCCGAGCTGGACAATATCCCGGTCTTTCATGATGGAAAGGACGTGCTTGGCGATCTCCACTTCCACGGGTTTTGCCTGAATGGCCTTTTCATTGATCTGGGGCCATTTGTACTTTTCGCAATCCACCTCGACCCAGTAATCGATGCTGTCGATATGGAAGGTGTTGAAACGGCCCCCCTCCGCCCAGGGATAGTCGGACCGCACTTCAAAGACGGTTTTCTTGGCCGTCTGGCTGTATATCAGGCAATTGTTCGTCCCGTAGGACATGTTGAAATAGCCGTGTTCATCGGGAGGCGTGGCGGCATTGAACCACCAATCCATGCCTCGTTTCTCCTTCACGGCATTGACAAAACGGTAGTGGTGGGCATTCATCCCGTAGGCCCATCCCCATTGCGCCCAGTCCGTAACGCCGTTCGTATCCCTGGCCTTGCGGTTCCAGGGAAAGAAGAAGAATTCATGGACCGTATGGAATTCCTGCATCGGGTCGAGCTGCTGGAACTCCAGATGGGGATAAAAGGCTGCGTACATCCAGAACTCGATGTCCTTCAACTGCCCGGCGCCGCCGCCAAGTCGCTTGGCTACGGCCTCGCTGCATACCGTGGAATCGCCGCCGGCGCCGGAGTGGTTGATCCAATCGCCGGATTTGACCATATCGGCAATCTGTTCAGGCGTTCTTCTTTTATCTCGAATCTTTTGCTGCACGGGTGTCGTCATTGGATAGCTCCTCCTTGATTTATGTTTTCTATCCCTTTAGAGATTTATGTTTCTTATCTTTTATGCCAAGACGATCAACGCCTGAAATGCATCTACCTTGTCTCCGCTGCTTACCATCAGTTCCTTCACCACCCCGTCCCGCGGAGCGCAGATCGGGTTTTCCATTTTCATCGCTTCTAAGATGGCGATCTCTTCGTCTGCCTTAACGACATCGCCAACCTGCACTAAAATTTCCATTATTGTCCCCGGCATCGGGGCCACAACATTTGTACTCATTCAAATTGCCTCCCTAAGTCTTTATTTATGCTTCGTCTGCAAACGCTTATGTTGATTTCATTGTCATCCGGGATTACTTCCAGGCGTCAGGCCCCCATTTCTCCGGCAGGACCGCCTTTGCGGGCCACTCGGAGGGCGCCGTCTGCCCCGGTTTTTCTCCCACTTTCTCGATCAGTTTCTTCAAACCGGGCCTCAGGAACTGCGGATTCCCGCCTTTCTCCGTCCTGCCGTTATAGATGGCCTCGGAACGCAGCCTGCGGCCGATGGTCTTCTCCATCTTATTTCCCAGCCATAAAACCCTGTCCACATCGTAACCGTGTTCAATCCCGAGTTCATCGATCATGACGACGAGATCCTCCATGGTAATGAGTCCCACGTAGCGATGATCCTTATAGTAATATTCGCCGGTGCCTCTAACGGGGCAGTCATCGAGGAAGTTGGCCGGCTGCCCGCCCAAACCTCCCAGGGTGCCCTCAAATCGGGATATGCCGGCATGAAGGGCCGCCAAAACCGAAGCGGAGGCAACACGCTTGGTTTCGTGGAGGTGACAGAGGTGAACTTCCGGGTTGGGCATGGCGTCCATGATCATGGAGAAGTAACGATAGACCTCGGCGGCAGAGGCCGAACCGTCATGGTCCGCATGTTCGATGTCATAGGCGCCTATGGACAGCCACCGTTTCGTGAACTCTACGGCATCTTCAAGCTTGGTAGCGCCGCTGAGGGGGCTTCCCCAGATGGTGCTCACGACGCCGCACATCTTGATCCCGACATCGGCGCATTTCTTGATGCACCGTTCGGCCTCCCGCCAGTATTGGGAAAGGGTTGTTCCGGAATTGGCAAAATGATGTTCCGGGTCGGTAGAAACCATCATCAGGGCACGGTCGGGACCAATTCCCTGCTTCTTCAATTCGACGGCGCGATCCACCGCGCTCTCACGGATCGTTACGGCGCTGAAAACGAGTTCATCGTAATTGATTTTCCCCTTGGCGCATCTCTTTTTAAAACCGTCACTCCGGAAATGGGCGAGAACTTCATCGGCATCCCGGAACTGGGGTGTAGTTATCGGACTTCCCAGGTTGGTAACTTCAATCTCCTTGCAGCCGGCCAGAATAATCTCTTCTCCATAAAAAATCTTGGCTGCTGTGGAAACAAACTTCTCTTCGTGCTGAAAGCCGTCACGGATCGTGATATCGCCGAGCATTACTTTTTTGGGCATCCTCGGAAATATTTTCCAATAATCATGTTCTGTCATCGTGTATGTCCTCCTCATAATTATTCAGGGCATAGTTGTTATAAGCCGTCATTCTCCTTTGAAAACGGGCTTTCTTTTTTCCGCAAAGGCCGCCAGGGCTTCCAGGCGGTCTTTTGTGGGAATGGTGATTTCGTAGGCCTTTGATTCCAACGGCAGCGCCACTCCCAAGCTGCATTCGCTGCCGTAGTTGATGGCAAACTTCGCCTGGGCAACACCGATAGGTCCGTTCTTGGCGATCTCTCCCGCCAGTTCCATAGCGGCATCCATCAGCTTGTCCGGTTCGACGACCTTACAAACCAGCCCGATATCCAGGGCTGTCTTGGCGTCAAAACGCCTTGCCGTGTAGATCAACTCTTTTGCCTTTGCGATCCCAACGATCCTAGGTAACCTTTGCGTACCGCCGCCGCCGGGAATGATGCCCAAACCCGTTTCCGTAAGGCCCATCAGGACATCCGCAGAGGCGATGCGCAGGTCACAGGCGAGGGCCAGTTCGGAACCGCCGCCGAAGGCAAAGCCGTTGATGGCGGCGATAACGGGAACTCTCGCATTCTCCACGGCAATCATCGTTCCGCGGACCGTCGCGATAAAGCGCCGTACCTGGTCATCGGTGAGTGTGCGTCTTTCCGCCAAATCCGCCCCGGCGGAAAAGGAGGCCTTCTTTCCTTCCAGTGGTTTGGCGCCGGTAATAACTATGACCCGCAGGGACATATCGAAATTTGATTCCTTAATTATGTTGCCCAACGTCTCGATCATGTCGAAATTCATGCAGTTCATTTCTTTTGGCCGGTTGAGGGTCAGGATCAGGATGCCTTCACCCTTTTTTTCAGTTAGAATAACGTCCGACATATTAGTCCTCCATATTGTTAAAACCATACATAATTAATATCGCTTGTTGCCGACACCGTTTTTTGCCCGCTAAAATTTGAAATTGCCGAAACTCGATTCCTCGATGGGCCTCAACAGCGACACCTCAAACGCCGTAGCCAGGGCATCCCGGCAATCTTTTAAGGGGAGGGTGCCGTCCTGGAAAAGACGCGCCTCCAAGAAAAACGGATGGGCCTCGCTGGAATATTTATCGACCATCATCTGCTGGAATTTCTGGGCCGCTTCTTCGTCCATTTCCCGGCCTGCCTTCTTCGCATTGGCCCTTTCCAGGGTCGTCAGAATGAATCCTGCCGTCTGCCCGGACATGACGGACGTTCGTGATCGCATGGTATGAAAAATGAAGCGGGGATCATAAGCGCGCCCACACATTCCGTAGTTGGCGGCGCCGTGATCGGGACCGATAACCCATTGGACCTTGGGAACCCTGGCACAGGCGCAGGCCCTGACCATATCGGAACCGTATTTCCCGATGCCGGCATACTCTTCCTGGGTGCCGACCATGTAACCGGGCGAACCCTGCATATAGAGAATCGGAATCTTCTGTGTGCAGCAACGGATAACCCACTCGGTCGCCTTTCTAGCCGCATCTACGAAGATGACGCCATTATTGTTGCTCGCAACGACGCCGACGGGAATACCTTTAAGATACATTAATCCGCAGACAAGGTTGTCACCCCGGCCGGGATTGTAGTTGCGCTTATATTCGCTAAAGTAACTGTCGTCGGCAATGCAGTTGATAACCTCGCGGACGTTTATTCCATGGTAGGTATCCTTGGGCAGGATTTCATAGAGACGGCTGATCGGAAGTTTCGGATCCTTGGTCTCGCGTCTTTCGATGCATAACTTTTGCTTTGGGTCATGGGAAAGCAAGTCCCTGAGTTTTTCGATCCCCTCATCCTGGCTTTGGACGAAATGATCGGCTCCGCCGGATATGCCGGTATGAACCTTCGCGCCGCCGAGGTCCTCCATGGAAACAACTTCGCCAATGGCTGATTTGACCATGGGCGGGCCGCCCAGGAAGGCATAAGCCATCTTGTCGATCATGATCGACTCGCAGGCCAGATACACTATGTATGCGCCGCCGGCGGTATTCCCGCCGGTGCTCAAGGTATACTGTTTGAGCCCCTTGGCTGACATCCGGCACATGTTAAAGAAGAACCGCCCGAACTGCCCCCGGCCGGGGAATACCCCCGCTTGCAGAGGAAGAAAGCCGCCGGCGGAATCCGTAATGTAGACGCAGGGTATCCCGGCCTCTTCGGCAATATCCTGGGCCCGCAGATGCTTCTTCGTATTGATGGGATAATAAGCCCCCGCCTTTACCCTGCTGTCATTGGCAATAACCATAACCCAATTGCCATGAACCTTGCCCAGACCAGTTGCCAAACCGGCAGAGGGGACATCCTTTGTTGATTTATCGTAATTAATTCCGAACCCGGCGCCTCTGCTCAGTTCCATAAATTCCGTACCGGGGTCGATGAGTTGCTTGATGAGATCGCGCACCGGCTTCTTACCCTGCTTGAGCAGGCGATCGACCTGATCCTGTCCACCTGGATAGTACGCCTTTTCCCACTGGGCATATAGTTTCTCTTCTTCTGCCAGCCAGTGTTGTCTGTTATCTGTATACTCAGCTTCTTTTTTTAATCGCCTTGCTTCTTTTGTGTTTACTTTCTCAGTCATTACTGCTCTCCTTTTCTCTGACTCCGTAATGTTTTAGATCTGCCGTTTGCCGCAGAACAGTTTCATAACAAAAGACACCACCGTTTCATCCTTCTGATTTATGATCAGATTCTTCACCGTCAGGACGCCCCTTCCCTTCCCTTTGTCCGTGATGTCCATGACTTCCACTTCGCACCGAATTGTGTCACCAATTCGGGTCGGCGCCGTGAAACGGACATCATCCATTCCATAAAAGGCGATGAACGATTTCGGCAGATAACTTGAGTAGGGACCCATCCTGAACGGCAGGGCCATCCCGATACTCAACGTCAGCATCCCATGGGAGATCCGTCCTCCGAACGGCGTCTTCGCCGCATATTCGACATCCGTATGGAGGGGGTGCCAATCGCCCGTAAAACCGGCAAAATTCACGATATCCGCCTCGGTCACCGTCCTTGCCGGGGACACGATCTTTTCTCCCACCGCGTAATCATCTAAATATAGATATTCTTTCACTATAATCTCCTCCGCTATAGAATTTTTAATCGTTTTGCTTCGTTCCGAAGCTCGTTTCGAAATTCCGGGTGGGCGATGGCGATCAATTCATTTGCTCGCTCCTTCAAGGTTTTCCCTTTAAGCATGGCCACTCCGTACTCCGTCACAATATACTGAACCTCCGTCCGCGGCGTTGTTACAACGGCGCCGGGGGTCAGGGTGGGTACAATCTTGCTGATCGCGCCTTTTTTTGCCGTTGAATGGAGGCAAAGGAAGGATTTTCCACCCTCCGATTTGTAAGCGCCCCGGCAGTAGTCCATCTGGCCTCCCGTTCCGCTAAGCATCCTCGTCCCCACTGACTCCGAGGCGCATTGCCCGCCCAGGTCCACCTCGGCGGTAGCGTTGATCGCAACCATCTTATGATTTTTAGCGATAATCGTTGGATCATTGGTATAGGAGACCGGATAGGATTCGAATATGGGATTCCGATTAAGATATTTGTAGAGTTTATGACTTCCACCAGCGAAGGTTCCGATTATTCTCTCTTTATGGATCGTCTTTTTCTTTCCCGTAATGACCCCCATTTCGATCAAATCGATCATGGAATCGACAAACATCTCCGTATGAATGCCTAAATCCTTCTTGTTCTTAAGTGCATATCCGACAGCATTTGGCATGGCGCCGATCCCCAACTGAACTGTCGAGCCGTCTTCGATCATGTCGGCAACGGTCTGCCCGATCACTTCATCATTCGGAGTGAGGGGCGCGGCAGGAATTGCCGGCAACGGTTCATGGTTCTCAACAAGCAGGTCAACCTGGGAAATGTGGATGAAGGAATCGCCGTTAATGTAAGGCTGATGTTCATTAACCTCCAGGATCACCTTTTTCGATATATCGGCAGCGGCCCGATGGTAGGTTACGGCCGTTCCAAAGCTGAAATAACCGTGCTCGTCCATGGGAGAAACAGAAACCATCAGGACATCATTCTCCAGATATTTTGTATAATACCCGGGGATTTCGTGGAAATACTCCGGATAGGTCGAGCCGATGCCTTCATTGATTGCCTTCCGTATTCTTGCCGAAATGAACCACGTGTTGATGTTAAAGGCCTTCTGCCCTGCCCCGGATAGATACCCGTCCGCGGCCGGGAGCCACAGGGTGTCCCGGAGATTGACGTTTTCCAGTTCGCCGCTGCGCTTCGCCAGCGCGCTCATCAAAGCCGGCGCCATGCCCGCGCCGAAACCTAACTCCACCCAGTCCCCCGATTTGACTATTTTTACCGCCTCGTCGGCCGTTGTCAGTTTTTTCCCATATTCATCAATCCATTTCCCGCTCATGACATAATCCCTCCTCTTTCAAGATATGAGTAATGTCGATCCCCTGTCGCAGCCATCCATCAATCCCTACAGCCTCTCTACATCATCAGTTCCCGGCCAATGATCAATCTTCGGACCTCTGAGGTACCAGCGCCGATTTCGATCAGTTTTGCATCCCGTAAATAACGTTGTGCGGGATACTCCAGCATATATCCATATCCTCCATGTATCTGGACCGCCTGATCGGCGATTCTGGTGGCCATTTCTGCATTGAAGAGAATGGACGCCGCCGCCAGCCTGTGGACCTCAGTGCCCTTCCCTCCCCGAGATGCCTTTTCGGCTGTCATGGCGGCCCGGTAACAGAGCATCCTGCCGGCTTCGATATAGGTATACATATCCGCCAGCTTGGCCTGGATGAGCTGAAATACCCCGATCGGCTTCCCGAACTGGACGCGTTCCTTGGCATATCGGACGGAAAGATCAAGACATGCCTCCGCAATCCCCAGCGACTCGCCCGCATAGAAGGAGCGCTCTACATCAAGCCCAGACATCATGACGTGGACGCCTTTGTTCTCCTCCCCCAATACATTCTCCACCGGAATCATGCAGTCTTCCAGAACCAGTTCCGCCGTGGGTGATCCGCGATGACCATATTTCTTCAGCTTCTTGGAAACGGAGAAACCGGGGAATTGGGTATCGAGGATGAAAGCCGTGATTCCCTTGGCGCCTTTTTCCTTGTCTGTTTTCGTATAAAGGACGATAGTGTTTGCGACCGTGCCGTTGGTGATGAACATCTTCGTTCCGTTCACCACATAATGATCCCCTTTCCTCACCGCGACCGTTTGGATGTTCACGGCGTCCGAACCGGCGTTCGGCTCGGTGAGTCCCAAGGCTCCGATGTGCTTTCCGGAACAAAGAGACGGAAGGTACTTCTGCTTCTGCGCCTCGTTGGCGTTGTGGCTAAGGTTGTTCACACAGAGGTTGGCATGGGCGCCCCAAGATAGGGCGATGGCGGGACTTGCTTTGGCCAGTTCTTCGACGGCCAGTACCGCCGAGAGAAGATCCGCGCCGGCGCCGCCGTATTTCTCTTCCGCCGTAATGCCCATGATCCCCAAATCTCCCAGTTTCTGCCACATACCCTCCGGCCAGGCATCCTTCTCATCGATCTCCTCAGCTATGGGTAGTATCTCTTTAGACGCAAAATTGCGGATACTGTCCTGCAACATCACATGCTCTTCACTCAGGTTGAAATCCATCTCCCCGTTCTCCCTTTCATCTTCCTATTAATCGATTCACCGCCCGATAACAGTATCCTTACCAGGCTTATCCCCGTCCCGTGCCGGCATCGGCGCACTCGAATCAGTTTCCTAACTCCTCCTGATCCATTGGCTATTGAGCCATTTCATCTTGGCGGCCTCTTCCAGCAGCCAATCCCTGAATTCCGGATGCGCGATTTTTGTAATCGCAATGACCCGCTCCGGAATCGAAAGGCCCTTGAGATAGGCCACGCCATATTCCGTTACCAGATAGGAAACATCGACGCGCGGGACGGTAACAATCTCGCCCAACGGCAAAGTAGGTGTAATTTTGGAGCGTAATCGACCCTCCTTGTCTTTATAGGTCGCATGAAAGGCAAGGATGGACTTGTTTTCCGAATAACCGATCTGCGGCAATCCACGGGTGGATCGGTAATAGGCCCCCCGCGCAAAGGCAAGCTGTCCCCCCGTGCCGGAATATTCCGTGAGGCCGATGGACTCAGAGCTGACCTGCCCCTGCAGATCCACACCCAGACACGCATTGATGGAAACGAGGTTTCTGTTTACGGCAATCGCGTTCGGATCATTCGTAAAATCTACCGGATATGAGGCAAGCGCCGGGTTGTGATCGAGCCAGTCGTATAATTTCCGGCTGCCAATGGCGAAAGCCCAGACAATCTTCTCGGGAAGGAATGTCTTCTTTCTCCCCGTGATCACTCCGGCATCATGCAGTTCGGCGATCGCTTCCGTAGCCATTTCCGTGTGAATGCCCATATCCTGAACGCCATGATCGGCAAGGAGGCGCAGGATAGTATCCGGCAAGCCGCCGATCCCTATCTGCAGGCAGGGTCCGTCCTTCGGGATCATATCGGCGATGATCGCGGCAATCTGCCGATCCGTCTCCGTTGCCTGCGACGGCGGTATGGCAATAATTTTATCCGTTTTGTTTTCGATGACATAATCGACGTTGGATAGGTGGATGCATTCGTCATAACCGCCGTAGCACCAGGGCATGCTTTCATTCACTTCCACCACGCGGATTTTTGCTTTATCAAGGGTCGCCTTCGTGAAGGCATTCTGCAGACCGAAGTTGAAATAGCCGTGCTTATTCATGGGGGTGGTGGTGATCACGGCCATGTCGACATCCAACGTCTCCCTGTAGGTTCGCGCCGTTTCGCCAAAATTCTCGGGGAGATGGGTCCCCCGGTTTTCAGCAATATACTTCCGGGTAAGTCCCAGGATATGCCAGTTACCCCACCAGCAACTCTTTGCCTCGAGATCCTTTTCCATGACCAGGGGCGGGTTTAGATGCCCGATGCATCTCACTTTAATGTCCTTTAACTCATCAAGACGCTCGGCCAGCGCCCTATCGAAGGCCCGGGGTGACTGGATGGCGCCATAGTCTATCCACATCCCATCCCGAACCAATGCCGCTACCTGCTCCGGCGTTGCTCTCTTTTTTCCATAGTTGTCAGACATGATCCCCTCCGTTGATGAATCCTGCACATCACGTTCAAGCCATCAATAGTTCACCTGCGCCAACCCTTTAAGGCCCAGGATTTTCCTTGCCTCAGCCGCCGATGCCGGTTCTATGCCCAGTTCGCGGGCGATGCGGACGATCTTCTCCACCTGCTCGCCATTGCTTTTGGCAGCAACTCCCTTGCCCAGGAATAGATTGTCCTCAAGGCCAACCCTTACATTGCCCCCGATGAGAAGAGACTGGGTGCAAATGGGGAATTGGGCGCGACCTGCCACGCAGACGGAGTAGGTAAAATCGCCGATCAGCCGTTTCGCATAATCGACCATGAACATCAGGTTTTCGGGACTTGGGGTTATTCCGCCCAGAACACCCATGACAAACTGCATGTAAACAGGTTTTTTGATGTACCCACGGTCGATCAGGAAGGCGATATTATTGATCATTCCGGAATCGTAGACTTCAAACTCCGGCTTTGTCCCCTGCTCGTTAAAGATAGCGCAGAACTCCCGCATCGTTTTAAAGGTATTGGGGAAGACGAAGTCTTCCGTCATGGCGAGATATTTCGCTTCCCAATCGAATTTTAGATTCTTGTATTTTTCGAGGGCATGAAAAAGGGCAAAGTTGACGGAACCGGCGTTGAAAGAGGCCAGTTCCGGCTTAAAGACCGTTACGGGCTTAAGGCGCTGCTCCGCCGTCATCCCGAGACCACCGCCCGTAGTGATGCAGGCGATCATGTCGCATCGCTCTTTTATGCTTGCCAGAACTTCTCGGTAAAGATCCATGTCCGAAACGGGTTGGCCCGTTTCCGGATTGCGGACATGGATGTGTGCTACCGCCGCTCCCGCTTCGTAAGACCGCACCGCCTCGTCGGCTATTTGCTTTGGCGTGATTGGCAGATACTCGGACATACTCGTGGTATGAATACTTCCCGTGATGGCAACCGTTACAATGGTTTTGCTCATTTTTCCTTTTCTCCTTAATATTGTTTTCGATATTTCCATTTGCTTTCCCGATGTTCCTCTTTGATAGCTCATGCGAACATGTTCCTGTTCGGTTGTTGGACGCGAAGACATCCTCCGTTATTGGATTAGAGCACTCAAAAAGGCTTATCCGACCATCCTTTCAATATGGACAATGGCAAGCTCCGTGCCGTTTATTTGGATGGAGAATATTGCGGGAGAATAGTTTCAGAACGCACAGGCTACTGAAATGGTGCTGCAAATCAACAGCACGTTGATATGATTATCTTATTGATGATTTTAATGGGAAATATTATTAGAAGACGGCACTGGGAATTCGCCGCAAAAAATCAAAACCAAAGAAAATATTTCGACAGTATTAACCGTCGATGCCCCTTCAATCAGTCCGGACGATCGATCTTCAGCGGTGTAGGTTTATGATCTCCATCCACTATGAGAGCCTTTCAGGCATAGACAGCCTTTCAAACTGATAATAACATATTGTATCTAAAGGGGTAACCGTGCTGCATGAAAATAATCCGGCGGTTGGATGAATTCAATACACTTCCGATGACCGAAGAATTCTTCGCAAGCGCTGCCTGGTAATGCCCATGGCGGCGGCGGTGTGGGCCTTGTTCTGGCCGAAGCGGGCAAGTAGGCTCTTCGTATAAAGGCTGATCATGTCGTCCAGAAACATCGTATCAAGGGTTTCAATCTTGGCCAGACTCTGCATGTCCCGGTTGTTGCCCTTTTCAAGAGGAATATCGACCGGGCTTACGGTCTGATCGTCGCTTAAGAGCACCGCTCTTTCAATAATGTTTCGCAGCTCCCTGATGTTGCCGGGCCACTCATAATCGCAAAGGATATTTACGGCCTCATCGCTGCAACATTGAACATTCTTTTTGAGCACCCCGTTATACTCGGAGATGAAATGGTTGATCAGGAGTGGGATATCATCCCGCCGCTCACGCAGGGGAGGAACGGCGATGGAAATAACAGAGAGACGATAGTAGAGATCCTCCCGGAACCGCCCTTCCTTCACCTCTTTTAATAGATCCTTGTTCGTGGCTGCAATGATCCTTACATCGACTTCGATATTGTCCGTCCCGCCCACCCGCTGAAAATTTCTGACCTCTAAGAATCTCAGGAGACTGACTTGGGTTTTCGACCCGATTTCTCCGATTTCATCGAGAAAAATGGTTCCCCTGTCGGCCATCTCAAAGAGGCCCTTTTTCTGCTTGATGGCCCCCGTAAATGCACCCTTTTCATGACCGAAGAGTTCACTCTCGAGAAGTCCTTCCGACAGGGCCGCACAGTTGATGGCAACAAATGGGTGGTTCTGGCGTGAACCATTGTAATGGATGGCGCTCGCAAACAGTTCCTTACCCGTACCGCTTTCTCCGAGGATCATAACGGTTGACTGAGCCTCCGCAACACGCTTGCTAAGCCTGATAAGGCTTTTCATGGCGCTGTTGTTAGTGACGATCTTCTCAAACCCGAAGCGATCCTTTTGGGTGGAACGGATAAGATTCATCTCGGCAACAACCCGCTTCGATTCAAGACACCGCTTGATTATGAACTTCAGTTCCTCAATGTCGAAAGGCTTGGCGATATAATCATAAGCTCCGAGCTTGATCGCCTCCACCGCCCCCTTGATTCCGCCGTATGCGGTCATGATGATGCCAGGGCATTGAGGATCCAGCCGGTGTACTTTTCGGAAAAGCTGCATGCCATCCATGTCGGGAAGTCTGACGTCAAGCAGCACCAGATCGGGACTGTGCATATCAAAGGCACTTAGGGCTTCCCTGCCGTTTTCGGCAGTTACAACTAAATAATCGTCCCCCGACAGGGCCTTCTTCAACGATCTGAGAAGCAGTTTTTCATCATCAACGATGAGAATTTTCGGTTTCATCTGCGATTCTCCTGGATATTACGCTAAAAATCCGAGACCTCCTGTTTGATATCCTTCCATACAACCGGCAGGAAAGCCACAAAGTGAATCAGATATGCATCCAACACCCCTATGCCTCATCGAGGAACACGGGCAGCCTGACGCAAAAAGTCGTTCCTTTTTGGACCTTGCTCTCCACTTCAATAATGCCGTGATGGTCCTGAATGATTTTATCGGAAACGGTCAAGCCAAGGCCGGTTCCAACACTTTTTGTAGTAAAGAAGGGATCGAAGATCTTGTTTATGACCTCGGCCGGAATACCAATACCGTTATCCTTAAAGCGGATGAGAAGCCACCGGCCCGGTTTGGTCTGTCCCTCCATCATCTCCGTTGAGATCATAACTTTTCCCTTTGTCGTGATGGAGTCTACGGCATTGATGAGCAAGTTCAGGAATACCTGTCTGAGCCTGTTCGGGTCTGCCCTGGTCGGCATTGTTTCTTTGCTGAACTGGGTCTTGATCACGATATCTTTTTTCGTGGCTTCCTTCCGGACCAGACTGACCGTATTGGTCAGCAGTTTATGGACATCCACCTCCTCGATCTGCAACGGCAACGGACGGGCCAGATTGAGGACTTCACGAATCAGTCCCTCGATCCTGTCGATTTCCGTTAAAATATTTTTTAGCTCCCCTCGGTGGGAATTATCGGTATCACACTCATTCTCCATGTTTTGGACAGTCGTATAGATACCGGCCAGAGGATTCCTGATTTCATGAGCAATGCCGGAGGCAATCCACCCCAGCGCGGCAAGTTTCTCCGTACGCAACAGGTAGTCATCCATCCTCTTTTTTTCCGTCAGGTCGGTAATAAGGCTCACAGCGCCATGAACATCACCATTCTCGCCGGTAAGCGTGAAAGCCGTAATTCCCAGCGTCAGCCGCCTATTGTCCTTGCGTTGGTAGGTAATTTCAAACGGGCTGATGTCCTCTTTCCTCTTCAAGGCTTTATATATTCGCAACCTTTCCTTGTCATTGAACAAAAACACATCCTGAATGAGGCGCAATTTGGCTTCTTCGTTATTTATTCCGAGAATTTCCTCTCCCCGCGGGTTGAGATTGCGAATCTGGCCATCAAGATCGCTCACCATGATACCGTTCACGGAACAGCGGATGATATTCTCCGAGAGCATCTTTTCATTGCTCAGGGCGTCGTATAGCCTCGCATTCTCGATGATGATGGCGGCCTGATTGGCAAATATGGCCAAGGACTCAATATCGTCCTGGGTGATTTCCATCCGTGTCCGGTATCGATCCACGCCAATCAGGCCGATCACCTTTCCCTTCAGCTTCAAAGGAACATAAAGGACGGACTTCCTTTCCTGGTAGTTGTTGATTATCCTGTCAACCTCTGTGGCCTCAGGATTGTTAACCGTATCCTTGATAAAGATCGGCTCACCGCGAAGAATGGCACTCGTTTCATAACAATAATGTTTACCGATCACCAATGGCTTGCTCAACGCACGCTCTGCACCGATCTGCGTAAATCCCTTTGTACGAACGCACTCCAGCCGCACACCATCATTATTTATCAGATGAATAATGACCCGATCGAAATTCAGCCCCGTCATAATGCGGTCCACGATCTCTCTCAGAACCTTTTCGAGATCAGGGACACTCGTCAGCATTGAGCTGATCTCATAGACGTGATTCAGAAGATTATTCTTGACTTCCAGCTTGGTCTTCAGTTTCTCATTCGTAACAAGTAAACTGTCTGGTGCTGCTTTCATCCGGTCATTTCCCATCTCTCAAGGGGGCCTTCAAGAACGAGGGCAGGTCCCTTATCTCGGGTGCATATCTTCAGCTTACTGCAAACTAAAGCTATTTCCATAAAGCAAAAAAGAGCTTGCAGCCTCAACCGTACGGCTAACCGCTATCAGAACATATGCGATCTGTCCATTGATTTAAAAGATGATGAGCATTCTTACCATACACTGTACTGTCAATAACAAAATATTCATGGTCAGGATATTCAAACAACTGGGGATGATTCTCCAAGTAGGATGTATCGAATGTCCTGTTCATGAAATCGGGCTCATTACAAATGGCAATATAAAGAGGGATGGTTGTCTTAGGCCAGAGGAGAGTGAAACGCAGCAAGGCCTTCTTCAGCCGCTGAACCGTCTCCGCCCAGCCATGCCCCCGGACGATCAACTTTGCGAGGAGAGAATCATAAGCGGCGGGGATTCGGTATCCGAGATGGATATTGCCATCTACCCTGATATTGGAACCGCCCGGGGGATCGAAGATTTCAATCATCTTGCCGCCTTCAGGCATAAAATTATTTTTGGGGTCCTCGGCATTGATGCGCACCTCAATCGCAATCCCGGAAAGATTCACCTGTTCCTGGCGTATGCCAAGCACCATTCCTTCGGCGATCTCGATCTGCTGTCTGACGATGTCCACGCCAGTCAGCATCTCTGTAACGCTATGCTCCACCTGCAGGCGCGTATTGATCTCCATAAACCAGAATCTTCCGGATTGGGCGTCTACCAGGAATTCCACCGTTCCGGCATTAACATAAGCAGACGCCCTCGCTATTTTGATGGCCGCACTGTGTATTGCCTCAATCACCTCTCCGGGTAGATCCACCGGAGCAACTTCCAGCAGTTTTTGATGTCGCCGCTGAATCGAACAATCCCGCGTCCCGAGATGAACGACATTTCCATATGAATCTGCTAATATTTGCACTTCTACGTGTTTCGCAGCTTCAATATATTTTTCCACATAGATTGTATCGCTGTTAAAAGCCGACATGGCTTCTGCTCTCGCCCGGAGAATCTGGACTTTCAAATCGGAATCCATCCCGATCTTTCTCATCCCCCGCCCGCCGCCGCCCAATACTGCTTTTAAGATAACGGGGTAGCCATGCTCCGCGACAAAGGCAAGCACCTCCGCTACACCGTCTTCGCCCGGAGACAAGGTTGCTATTCCCGGAACGGTGGGTACCCCGGCTTCCACCGCTAAATGTCTCGCCAGGACCTTATCACCCAGGTTCTTAATAACCGGGGACGGTGGACCGATGAAGATGATTCCGGCTTCTTCGCAAGCACATGCAAAATCGGCATTCTCCGCCAGAAATCCATATCCGGGGTGAATGGCGTCCGCACCAGTTTCTATAGCCGTCCTGACCATCTTTTCAATATTGAGATAGCTGCCTCCCTGTTCATTGTCGATAGGAATCGCCCTGTCGGCAAAGCGAAGGTAGCAGGCATTCCTGTCCGGCTTTTCATAAACAACAATCGCCTCGCGTCCCAACTCCCGGACGGTTTTCATGATCCGGAGGGCAATCTCTCCCCGGTTGGCAATTAATATTCGCTTGATTGTTTTCTTCTCCATACCCGCGTCTTTCCGATTAATAACCATATTTATCCGACTTCTGGAAGATTGATCATCTGGCAGGATACATTCTCATACTTTTCTGCCGACAGAAAATCCCTCTTCGATCGCTTCTTTGATCATCCGGGGCTTAACGCAGTCACCAATGGAGTAGACTTCCGGCGCTTTTCCCTTGTAGCCCTCGACAAGCTTCGGTTCCGATTTGAGGCCCACGGCAAGCACCACGTTGTCTCCCTCGATGAAGCCGGAGGTTCCCTGTTGAGTCACTTTGATGCCCTTATCCGTTATCTTCTTTACGGTGACGCCGGTCTTCATCCGGATACCTGCTTTTTTCAGTCTTGCGAGGAAGAAAGGCCGGGATGTAGGAGATATATTATCCGCCATGCGCTCCCGCATTTCGATTACAGTGATCGTGCTGATATCTTTTCCCTTTTCGCTTAAGAATTCCGCTGTCTCGCATCCCACTAAGCCGCCGCCGATAATGATGACGGATCCGCTTGCATTCTTCCGGCCGGTCAGCAGGTCTTCCGCCATCAAGACATTGGCGCCCTTTACTCCCGGAATGTTTGGAAGCAAAGGTTGTGCGCCCAGAGCGAGGATCAGGACATCAGGTTTCCCGTCCGCTATGGCTCTCGGTGTGTCCTTGCTATTGAGCCGGATTTGAACGCCCGCCTTCTGCGTCCTGACAGCAAGGCTTTTATTCAGTTGCCCGATTTCATCCTTATGCGGTGGCAGGCAGCCGACCCGGAGCCATCCGCCCAGTTCATTTTCCTTTTCAAACATGGTAACCTGGTGGCCTCTCGCCGCCGCTGTCATTGCTGCCTCCATGCCCGCAGGACCGCCACCGATCACGAAAACCTTCTTCCGTTTCCAGGCGGGTTCCAGGACATGCTCGCCTTCTTTACCCGCGCAGGGGTTGACCGTGCAGAATGTAGCGGCCCCCTTTCCCCAGGACCTGTACATGGACATGATCTCAGCAAGGCAATTGGAGCAGGCGATACAGGGGACAATTTCATCCATCCGGCCTTCCCTTGCCTTGTTGGGAAGTTCCGGGTCGGCCAACAATGCCCTTCCCATGCCGACAAGGTCCGCTTTCCCGTCGGCCAGTATCTTTTCGGCCACAAGCGGGCCGTTGATCCGGTTGGCGGCAATGACAGGGATGCTTACTGAGCCCTTGATCTTTTCAGCGAGATAAGCAAAAGCGCCCGGGGGCAGCGAAGGTGCGATCGTCGGTACCGGCGATTCATGCCAGCCCGTATAAGCGTTGATGATGCTAACTCCCGCCCGTTCCAATGCCTGCGCCACGATCATGGAGTCCTCAACCGTGTGCCCTCCCACCATCTGTTCCTCAATGTTCAGACGGACACCAATGGGGAAATCATCGCCTGCCTCTCGCCTCACGTTCTCGATCACTTCCAGGATCATTCGCATTCTCTTCTCAAGGCTCCCCCCGTATTCGTCTTCCCGTTTGTTGGTGATGGGAGAAAGGAAGCGGTTAAGAAGGTACCCGCCTCCCACAAGAATCTCCACGGCATCGAAGCCTCCCTCACGGGCACGTCGGGCCGATTTGCCGTATTCATCTACAATGTAATTAATCTCGTCAATGGACAGGGCGCGGGGTATGACACGCATTATCCTGTTCATCACCGGCGAAGGTCCTACGACTCCAGGGACACTGTCCTTGAACATTACATGATAGGAAGCAATAAGCTGAGACGCTGCTTTTGCTCCGTGAGCATGGATTTCCGCCGTTAGTCGCCGGACGCCGGGAATAAACCGGTCATCGAAGAGGCCGGGTTCCACGGGCGAACCTGCCGGAACCGGGGAAAAGGGAATAATGATAAGGCCGGCACCGCCTTTTGCCCGCTCCTTAAAAAAGTTTATGAAACGATTACCTATCGTTTCGTCCGATTCGGAGTACCCGGTGGTTATGGGAAGCATGACGATCCGGTTTCTGACTTCCATATTTCCGATTTTAATGGGGGTAAACAGGTGTTTGAACATGCGATTCTCCTTTTTTCTTATCCTGTCAGGGTACGGATAACCTGACTGATTGACACATCGGAGCCGGATTCACGGCAAGAAATCCCATCGGCAAAAGGGAATCCTGCCCATATGCCACCGCTCGATTTTGCATAAATCCCGATATGGCCAGCTTTAATCTGTGGTGAAAAATTATACGATGAGAAACCTTAATGAAGTCATTATGAGGGGTGGTTCTGTAAGCACTGCCGTTCCTGACGACCATGGCGATTCACTGGGTGCCACCTACAACCTTATAGCAGCCTTCCGTTTTATTAAATATTCAGGGATGATTTTCCTCATCCCTGAATATTAAGGAGACAAGTGACAACTCTTCTCTCCCTATAGAGGGTTATTTGTGTTTTCTATCGGTTTCTCATGGATCTCTGCATCTGAACGAATTCATTCCTACCTATGGATGGAACTAATCCAGTGCCCGAATATCCGGTTTGCCCCCTTTATTCATAGAGGAATAAAGGGGGCAAACCGAGCGGCTATATCATTTCCAGAACCGTGGCGATGGACACCCCGCCGCCGCCACAGAGGGTGGCCATGCCCAGGGTTTTGCCACGTTTCTTCATGGCATGGAGGAGTGTCACCATAATCCGGCAACCGGTGGAGCCCACCGGATGACCGAGACCGACGCCGGAACCGTTCACGTTTGCGACCTCACGTTTGAAGCCGATCTCCCGCTCACACCCCAGGTACTGGGCCGCAAAGGCCTCGTTGAGCTCGATCAGTTCAAAATCGGCGATTTTCATACCGGATCGTTTCAGCAGGTCCGCCACCGCCGGCACGGGACTCAGCCCCATGACCGAGGGATGGTTGCCGCCGAAGCCCACTGCCTTGATCCTGGCAAGCGGTTTCAACCCCAACTCTCTGGCCTTTTCCGCCGACATTATCACCATGGCGGACGCCCCGTCGTTCACACCGGAAGAATTGCCCGCCGTGACCTTCCCGATCTTTTCGATAAAGGCCGCCGGCAGCTTCGCCAGTTCTTCCATGGTCAGGCCGGGACGGAAATGTTCATCCTTATCGAAAATCTTGGGCGGTTTGCCCTTCTTCTGTGGCAGTTCGATGGGAACGATTTCCTCCTTGAAGTCTCCCTCGCTGGTCGCCCGCTCGGCGTTGTTGTGGCTCCTGAGGGCTACCTCATCGATTTCCTCACGCGACATGTTGTGCTTGTAGGCGATCAGTTCTGCCGTAATCCCCATGATATATGGCTTGCCACGGAATCGCTCCACGATCTCCCCGTCCTTGATAGGACCCAGTTCGAGACCCTTGATGATATGGGATCCTGCATGGAGGGCATGGACGATATCATCCACGAAAACCTGATCCTGAAAACGGCAGCCCCAACGCGCCGTGGGCACCGAATAGGGAATCCCGGACATGTGCTCCATACCGCCGACCAGAACCGTGTCCATAAGTCCCGCCTTAATCATAGCCAGCCCGGAAACCACCGCCTCCATTCCTGAAATGCAGACCCGGTTCACCGTCGCCGCCGGCACGCTTTCGGGAATCCCTGCCAGAAGAGCGGAAATGCGGGTCGTATTGAGACTGTCCACCGGTTCCCGGCAGCAGCCGAATCGGACATCGCCGATGATCGCCGGATCAATCGCCGCGCGCTTGACGGCCTCTTTCATTACCACCGACCCCAGCGTCGCCAGATTCATATCCTTCAAAGATCCACCAAATCCACCTACCGCCGTGCGACAGGCAGAAACAATTACCACATCCTTCATTGTACAAGTTCCTCCTTCTAAGGATAGGGCACTCTTTTGCTTCCGGAATCCGGTTTTGCGGGGTAGCGCTTTCCGGCAGCAGGCAAGCACCGATTGTTATTTGGCCTGCAGGGTCCGGCCGATGGTCATGATTTCGGCTTCCTTGGTCCCTTCATAGAGTTCCAGGATCTTCGCATCCCGGTACCATTTCTGGACGGAATATTCGTCGATATAGCCGTAACCGCCGTGGAGTTCGACAGCATTGTTGGCGCAGAAGACCGCCGTTTGGCCGCTGTAGAATTTCGCCATCGCTGCGAGGTGATAGTCGGGCCGGCCCACGTCGATGAGCCAGGCTGATTTGTAAGCCAGGCCGCGCAGGGCTTCGATCATGATGGCCATCTCGGCGAGTTTCTTCTGGGTGAGCTGGTAGTTTCCCAGGGCTGTCCCGAAGGCCGTCCGCTCCTTGCAATATTTTATCGATGTCTCCAGGCAGGCTTCGGAGAGGCCCAACCCCTGGGCCGCAACCATAACGCGGGTTGTGTCAAAGAAGTGCATCAACTGGATGAAGCCGCGCCCTTCCTTGCCGACGAGGTTGCTCTGGGGGACACGGACGTCCTCCAGGGTGATCACCGCCGTATCGCTGGCGCGAATCCCCAGTTTTCCGCGGATTTTCTCTCTCGTCACACCTTTGGCGTCGGCGGGAATAATGATCAGGCTGAAGCTGCCGTGTCTCTTCTGATCGGGATTTGTAATGCACTGGGCAACCATGAAATGGCAGTTTGTTCCGTTCGTGATGAACATCTTGTTGCCGTTGATTACATAGTCGTCGCCGTCCTTGACCGCACGGGTTCTATAACCGGCCACATCCGTGCCGGCATCGGCTTCCGTAAATGCGCCGGCGCTGAGCCATTCGCCTGAACAGATCCTGGGAAGATAGGTCTGCTTCTGGTCTTCCGAGCCGTATTGATAGATTGATTCACTGCCGAATGTCGCCGCAACGACATTCAGGCCGATGCCCATATCCACTTTGGAGAGTTCCTCCGTAATAATGGCATTGCCCAGAATGCCCGCACCGGCGCCGCCGTACTCCTCCGGAATCCATGCACCCACGAGGCCGTTCTGAGCTGCCTTCTTGCGGATCTCCGGGGTGTACTTTTCATGTTCGTCGCAGTCTTTGGAAATAGGCGTGAATTCTGCAACGGCAAACTTGTAGGCCATGTCCTTCAACATTTTCAATTCTTCAGTCAATTCAAAATCCATTACATCTTCCTCCGTCAACTAAATCATTGCTAATCGCATTCCAGGCCCTGTGAAAAACGGCAGCGCCTTTCGCGAACCGTTTTTCACAGGTTATGCCGAATACACCGGTTATTTATCGTAATCGTAAACGCCCTTCCCGGTCTTGCGGCCAAAGCGGCCTGCCCGAACCAGTTTGACCAGAAGCGGTGCCGGACGGTATTTATCGCCTAATTCACGTCGCAGGCCTTCAAGCACGTGCAGCAGGGTCTCATTGCCCACCATGTCGGACAGGGCCAGCGGGCCGATGGGATGGTTGCAACCCAGCACCATTCCCTTATCGATGTCTTCCGCCGTTGCAATACCTTCATCCAGGGCGAAGAAGGCTTCATTGAGCATGGCGCAGAGAATCCGATTCACTGCAAAGGCCGGCGCTTCTTTCACCAGGATCACTTCCTTGCCGATCTTCTTCCCCCAGGCCTTGGCGATTTCCAGGGTTTCATCGGAGGTTTCATAGCCGCGGATAATCTCCAGAAGCCGCATCACCGGCACGGGATTGAAAAAGTGCGTTCCTATGAACTTGTCCGGTCGCCTTGTAATAGCCGCCATTTCCGTGATGCTCAGACCGGAGGTATTGGTGAAGAACAAACAATGGGCCGGTACGATTTCCTCCAGTTCCTTATAGACTTTCTTTTTGACGTCCATCACCTCGATGACCACTTCCACGACGACGTCGGCATCGGTGGCGGCTTCCTTGATATCCAGCGTCGGATTGATCCGCCCGATAACGGCTTCCATATCCTCCATGGTCCGTTTGCCCTTCTCCACCTCCCGGCTCAGGTTTTTCCGGATTGTTTTCATCCCGTTGTCAATAAAACGCTGTTCGATATCCCGCATGGCCACCTGATAGCCGGCCTGCGCACACACCTGAGCGATTCCGTTTCCCATCAAGCCGGCGCCCAACACACAGATCTTTTTTATTTCCATCTCTCCTCCTTTAACGCTACATTTTGTTTGAAGGGACAGTTTCCGTATCCGGCCACTTATTATGCCTTCCGCATAAAATTTTATCTCTCTTAAGAAATCGATATCATTTTATATTTTCGCCTTGTGCGCTAATAAGGGCAGCATTGTTCTATTTGATGAAACCGGTCTCTCGGCATCCATGGCGGCATGGCCGTTACTGCCGCCATCAACAACCTGTACGAGTTCCTGAACGATCTCTCTCATGGTTTGCGCCTGGGCGCTCATCTCTTCCGATGCGCTGGCGGATTCTTCCGCATTGGCCGCATTCTGTTGCACGACCTTGTCCATCTCGTGAACAGCTTTACTTATCTGGTTGATCCCCTGTGCCTGCTCATCCGAAGCCGCCGCAATCTCGTCAACGAGAGTGCCGAGCTTCATGGCAATCTCCACATTTTCCTTGAATCCTTCCCGGGTAGCGTCGGTAAGTTCGCTGTTCCGCCTGACCACCTGGATAGTATTCTCAATCAGGACGGATGTATTTTTCGCCGCTTCGGCCGCTCTCAGGGCCAGGTTGCGTACTTCTTCAGCCACGACGGCAAACCCGGCCCCCGCTTCGCCGGCCCTGGCCGCCTCGACCGCCGCGTTCAGAGCCAGCAGATTCGTCTGGAAGGCAATCTCATCGATCGTCTTGATAATTTTACCTGTTTCCTCGCTCTTGCTTGTCACTTCCCTGACCGTATCAGCCATGTTTTCGATTTGTTGATTAACACGATCCACAACGATCCGCGCCTCGGCCATATGCGCCTTGGCCTGTTTGGCATTGTCGGCGTTCTGTTTCGTCATGGACGACATCTCCTCAAGAGAAGAAGACGTCTCCTCGATGGCCGCTGCCTGTTCGGAAGCCCCTTCCGCAAGGCTCTGGCTGGCCAGCGCCACTTCGCCGGCGGCCGATGCTATCTCATCGGAACCGGCATTTAATCTTTCTGCCGCCCTCTGAACGGGCGCCACAATCGATCCGGCGGCCAGATAGGTAATCACGGCGGCAAGGAGGGCAAAAAAGAGCACCCCGATGGAAATGATATCCCGGGTGGTATAGACGGATTGCAGCATCTCGTCCTTAGGAACAGCCGTTACGACACTCCAACCGTTAATCTTGACGGGGGCAAAGCCGGCGTATTTCTTTGCCCCTTTGTATGAATATTCCTGGACGCCCGTCTCGCCGGCAAGAGCTCTCCTCATCACCTCCTCCATACCCGGCTCCTTCGCCAGGTTGAGTTGCAGAACCTGCTTGGTGTCCGGGTAAACAATCACGGCGCCCTCTTTGTTGACCATATAGGCGTAACCGGTTTTCCCCAGCTTGATTTCGTTGATTTTATCAGCCAGGAAGGAGACTTTCATGAGCCCTGAAATCATACCAATCACTTTGTTGTTTTCATCCCTGACCGGATAGGCGACCGAACAAACTGGTTCCTTGCTTTTCTTCGAGATTACAACCGCGTCGGCACTCGGCTGTCCTTGCATGGCCTTTTTAAAGTAATCCCTGTCCAAAGCGCTAATCCCCTTCGCCGCTCCATTCACGCTATCGGTAAAAACAAGGCCATTACTACCGGTAATATAAACAAAATCATAGCGGCCCTTGGCAATAGATTGAAGTTTGCCGAGTTCTTTCTGGAGAAATTCTATCTTCTGCGTATTTCCGCCGGCGTTTGCTTCCTTGGCAGCTTGAACGACCGCGTCCCGCTGGGCAAGCATGGCAAGGGAGTTCGATTCCGAAACCATCACCCCATCCACCATATCGGCAATGCTCTTCGAGATCATCATTATCTGCTCATCCGTTTCTTTTTCTATGCTCGACTTCGCATTGTAAACAGCAATGGCCCCGAGAATTATCACCGGAATAATGGCCATCAGGCAGCCTCCCAACATCAGCTTCGTTCTCAATCCTCCTTTGGTTAAAGACAATCTGCCCAACATTTTGACAACCTCCAGAATCTTTATTTAGTTATAATTATTGGGAAGAACCCTTCGATCATTCTTCGCCGGCATCAAGGATCTCCCGGACCTTTCGCGACAGCACGGAGATATTGAACGGTTTGGGGATGAACCCTCGACAACCCCACTCCATGATACGCTGGGCCTGATCGTAGGCGCTATAGCCGCTGGCAACTATTACCTTAACCTTGGGGTTTATTTCCCGCAGGAGAGTGAAGGTCTTCTCTCCGGACATCCCGGGCATGATCATATCCAGGATAATCAGATCAATATTTTCCCTCATCGTCGTGTAGATGGAAACCGCCTCCTGACCGCTTCCCACGATGTGGACACGATATCCGAGGCTCTCCAAAATCTCTTTAACGACTTCCGTTATTTGCTTCTCATCATCCACCACAAGAATCGTTTCCCGGCCCGCTAATATCTCTCCAGGAAGTTCTTCCGTACAGATCGCTTCTTTTTCCGTTGCTGGCAGATATACATTGAAGGTCGAACCGCTGCCGGGCTCACTCTGCACGGTAATGAAGCCTCCATGGTTTTTGATGATCCCATAAACGGAAGCCAATCCCAAACCGGTTCCCCTGCCGGGGCTCTTTGTTGAAAAGAAGGGATCGAAAATCCGTTCTAGGGTCTTTTCGTCCATGCCAATTCCCGTGTCCGTCATGGCTATACAGACGTATCTTCCCGGAGAGACTCCAAAAGGCATTACTTCCGACTCAGGTAAGCAGAGTTTTTTAGTCTCTATGAACAAATCCCCTCCCCCCGGCATCGCCTGCGAGGCATTAATCAACAGATTTAAAAATACCTGTTCGATCTGACACTGATCAACCTCCACCGCCCATATATCCTCGTTCAGCATCTTGGTAATGGAAAGATCCTTGCCGGTCCTGGCGAACATGGAGAGGGTTTTTTCAAGAATAATGTTGACGTTTGTCGGTTTGACATCGTATTTGCCGCCCCGGGCAAATCCGAGCAGTTGCTGGGTGAGTTTGGCGCCACTCGCCACAAGCCCCTCTATCGTCCTTAGCTTCGCATGGTATGGATGGTCCGACTTGTGGTTTAACAACATGAGCGAGGCGTACCCCTGAATGCCCATCAGGATGTTGTTGAAGTCATGGGCAATGCCCCCGGCCAGCGTTCCGACCGCTTCCATCTTCTGAGCACGCATGAGTTGAGCCTGAAGCTTCCGGTTCTGTTCCTCGGTACGCTTGCGGTGCGTCACATCAATGATCGTCCCCGAAATGAGATCATTATCAAGAACAACGCTTAATAAAATATGTTTCGTCTCACCACTTCTCGAGAGCAGTTCAACTTCACGATTGTTTAGATAGCCTGTCTCTTTGAGATCTCTGATGATTTTTCTCCGGTCTTCCCTGTTCCGGTAAAGCATCCCTGCGTCCGTGGAAATCAGCTCATCAGCGGAACCATAATCGAGCATGTCGGCAAAAGCTTGATTTACAAATAGTATTGTACCCTCATACTTTGTCAGGTAAACGCCCACCAAAGAATTGTCAACCAGATCGCGGTACCTCTTTTCCGAACAGATCAACTCCCGCTCCAATTGCTTACGTTCCGTGTTGTCCCTTATGCACTCGATGGCCCCGATGACATTTCCTTGCTCGTCCCGCAGAACGGATGCTGTTGCAGATACATGGATATCCATACCCTTACCCAGACCGGGTGTATACGCTTCACCCAAGTGGGCCTCTTCATTTTGCTTAAGCATCGTATAATGGTCATACATAAGCACTCCGCCCTCGGGGTTAAGTACATGGTCAACGAGAATAGGTCGCCTCTCGCCATAGAAGGGGAGCGCATATTCATAATCACCTTTGCCCAGCATCTCCTCCGCTTTGATGCCGGTCATCACTTCCATGGCCCGATTCCAGGCAATTACCTTCCCATCCTGATTAATGACCAAGGTGGCATCGGGGAAAAAGTCGGTAATACCAGTCAAGCGCCGCTCACACTCGCGCCGGGATTTTTCCGCATCCTCAAGTTCGACTACGCGTCTGCGAAGTGCTCCGATCTCCGTCAATTGCGCATCATCTTGTTCCATTGCCAAGGTTCCCGTTCCTGCCTTTTCCCCGGCATAAAAACAGGACATGGTGATAACGGGTTGCAACAACATTTCCGAGCCTCCATTATTTTGCTTATGCCTCTCTTTGACAAATACGGCATCATCGCTCTCACAGCCTCTCAGGACCTTTTCTATCCCCAGACGTATCTTGAGGTTGATGACCATGGCAATTCCAGGGGCGCCACCAACAACATCATAGATTTATTCAAATTTATTGAATATTCAGGGATGAATTTCTTCATCCCTGAATATTGAGGAAGTAGGTAAATGGCGACGCTTACCTACTGTTGGCAATTATTTATCTTGCGTATCTGCTTCCTCTCTTATTTTCTCTTGGCTTCACGCGACCATAATGCGTTTACCATTAATTCCCGCCACTCTTTAATTACCTTCCCTTAAAGCATGCTTTACGTTTTTCGATGAAAGCCGCTGTACCCTCTTTCATGTCTTCAGTAGTAAAGCACATGATGCAATTCTTTTGAGAATATTGAGTCCCTTGCTCCAATGGCAGATCCAAACCAATTTCGATGGAATCCTTACTGAGTTCAACGGCAATCGGCCCATTATTGATAATCTTTCGCGCCATATCTTCGGCAGCCTTCAGCGCTTCCCCCCGGGAAACGACCTTGTTGATTAGCCCAATTCGATAGCCTTCCGCAGCATCAATGGGCTCGCCGGTGAGAATCATCTCGTAGGCCCTGCCTTTCCCCACTATTCTGGGAAGGCGTTGCGTGCCGCCGACACCGGCAAGAATACCAAGTTTCACCTCGGGAAGCCCCAGTCTGGAACCTTCCTCGGCAATGCGGATCTGGCATGAAATGGCCAACTCAAGGCCTCCCCCCATGGCTACACCATGAATGGCGGCAATAACGGGCTGTCGCAGCTTTTCTACGGCCGCGTTCATCCGCAAGAGCCCCTCGCACCACCGCAACATCTCCAAGGGTTTTTTCTCCCGCACTTCCCGAATATCGGCGCCCGCCTGAAAACCTTTGCCGGCGCCGGTAATGATAAGAACCAGGATTTCTTCATCAAGATCTATCCAGGAAAGGGCATCTCTCATATCTTCGATAAGTTCCTGGTTGATCGCATTGAAGACCTCGGGGCGATTCAACGTAATGACGCCAATTCCGTCCTTCTTAGTTACAATGATCGTACGATAATTTTTCATTTACCTTCATCTCCTTAATCGACTTCTAATCCTATCAGGCAATCGCTGCCTTTTAAGACGTTAATCCGGCCATTCTTCCTCGAAACGGCATTGTGACGCCGGTAACATATTCAGGGATGGGTTTTTCCATCCTTGAATATGTGGGGGTGGGGGGAAAAGAACAAAACCGGCCCAGTAAACACATTTTTGCTTTCGATTTCGATCAATCCGATCACTTCATATGTCATCATGGGCGCTACCGGCTCGATTTTCAGTTCATCTGACAAACAGGCTATCCTGCCTTAACTAACAGCCCCTCTTTCCTTTTACTCGATGTGATCAGCAAGCCCTATGCCATTTATCTCTGGAGGGTGAACGCCGAGATGGGACAGTCACCATACGTGGGGCTACATAAGACATTAAAAAGCCTCAGCATCCAATAAATACGCTATAATATCCTATTTTAGGGAGATATGCATTACAGGTGGAGCAAGGGAGTCTTTAGAAAGATGAAAGAACTTCGGTAAATCGCGATACAGCGTAAGCAATCAATGCAGGCCTATTTAACTGGATTAATTCAATACTGTCACTGGATTAATTCGATCCTTATTCTGACGGATAATTCTTGGTAAATGATCATTCATTCTTGTGGATCGATTCTGTCACCATCTCTTACAGGAATATTCGGAAATGGCATATTAGTAAAAAGAAAGACTATAATAAAGAATACACATAGCATTCGAGATAATGCAGCTCTTTTACATATGCCCAATTACAGCGCCAATCTTTTTCGAAAGCTCTTCCAAAGTTTACAAACAATGTTAATGCATTATCTTCATCTATTTCATTCTCATATCTACTTAGATGCGAAGCAAACAAACCAAATATTGAATAAGCTGCTTCAGGACATAAATTCGCATAATGCATTATTTCATCACCTGAGCCTGAGATTGATACGGATTTCTCTTTAACAATTGGCCATAATTCGGTTTTTTCCCAATATGCCAGGATGTCATCAGTGACCACATGTTCTGTTTTGTTAACAATGCCAGCGTTCTTAAGCATAGAAATGCTTTGATAGTAGCGCGGGCATCGATAAACATCTGCATGAGGGCATCGAGGCAAAGAGGCACTTCCCTTGCTAATTGATCCATACCATTCAATGTCAGGATAGACTTGCTTCATAAATTCATTTGCTCCTATATTAATGATTATTAATAATTATATATTTCTTTAGCAACTTCAAAAATTAAGTTCCGCTATTTCGACAAATGGCTTTTCTTATATTATATTTTTACTTAAGTGATCTAATTTCATATGGATTAACACTTTGCTGCTTCACCAACGACATTTTAATAATGCAGTTATAATTACAGTAAATAATGTTAAATAACTAACGTATCATATTTACCCCAAATTAAATATTTCTATTATCATTTAATGTTATAATCATTATGAAAGATGAAAGATTAATCAACAAGGAAAACCTCCATTCGCGACAAACAACTTAATAATTGATCAGGATTTATGAATAAATAACGACGACAAGGATTTCGTTCTCTTATCGTTAACTGATAAACAGCAATACCTATGCCGTTTATTCTTGTGGGCGATTTTTAATATTTAACATTCTTGTAACATTGGCATTGGCCACATTCTTCTCTGGGATAGGACGTAGTATTCTTTTCTCAGTGCTTCATGGCCGATGGCTTGGGCGATCTGGATTTTGCCCGTACTGTCTGTTTTCGGTGCACCTGGTAATGTTTACCGCCTCCAGCCGTAATCTCATCTATATTCTCCATCATTTCCTGCCAGACATCTATCTTTTCCTCATGACGTTCAATTTCAACGTCAGGCATTCTTCGTCCCTTCATATTGAAAACCACTCTTTCAATACTCTGATACCTCACATCAATAGATGACCATAAATATATACTTATTAAGAATAGATTTTAAATAATTAATTATTGACATTTGAATTGTAATATGATAGTTATAGTCCATGCCGAAGGTTTTATTGCACGGATTTCAATGCATTAGATGTAATCATCAATGGTTTCCGAGAAAAAAGGAAGTGGCAAAAGTTTGCCCAAAATGCAAGAGTCCTTATTGGGATACTCCGAGAAGGAAACCACTTCAAAAAGCAGCTATTCAGAGCAAGGAACAATGACAAACTATGCAAGGTAATATAGCTTTCAATAATATTGACAATGCATTTAGGACGATAGGCTATAAACATAGCTTGATAAAAAAGGACTATCAATATGCGGACCTATTTTCACCAGGACTGTCTGTACCAGTACGCTCTGTCGAAAGAGCTATTTTCGGGCAGGAACCATTGGATTATCGTTCTGCATGCTTTGGTGTTCGTGTTGCTGAGTCTAATCGTCCCTCTTCTGACATTGTCCGCGAACTGAAAGCTCTTGGCGCACCACAAATATTTATCCTAAATAACGGCATAGCTGAAAGGTGGGCAATTACCGAACGTGAGCCTATCCTTCAAGAAAAATATCAAACAATCAATTTACCAAACGTAATCACGCAGAACATTAAAGAGTGGAATCCCAAAACAGTGCTTAGAGCAAAAGCTGATTTCGCTAAACCTGCACCACGACAAATGGATCTTGCTGACGTCGGATTGCTTCCAATCTTAGAAAATGAAGCCGCAAAAAAATTGATTTTTTTGCTGAAGGCAATACTTAATCGTGCTGAAGCAGAGTTAGGAATCATAAACTTGATTATGTGGCAGATAATGTCCTGTCACAAATCCCCTTTGAGGATTTACCAAAATGACCGAGAGCATTACACAAGGAATACCTTTTCTTAAGCTTGGCAAGAAAAATATCAGGCTTTACAAATGTAATGATATTTCTTTTGCAAACCTCAAAAAGGACGGGTTCGATTGCCAAAAATCAGGGAAGAAACCAGATCAGTTAGTCTGCTACAATAAAAAAGTGCTCATTGGCATTGAGGACAAACAATCTTCAAGCGATTTACCCACTGCGTTGAAACAAATCCGTGACAATTACTTAGACGCTCTGCCCGACACTCGTTTCTTTATAGTGCGTGCCGGTGATGTTGTTAAGGTTTATTACAGAATTACATCTGCGATGATTACAGAGATAAGTACATCACTCAAAGGAAAAGACGTTGTATGCTTTGGTCCGAAAGTTGTTACTGGCGAAAATGCTCAGGCGAAGAAGCATCTTGCACTCCTTTCCGAACAGGTTCTACAGAACAAAGAACCCACAAATGGAAACATCGAAATATTGCCTCCAAAGGTATACTATAACCCTCTGCTTATCAAGAAGGAAACAATCTTTAACCTTTGGCAAAAAATTTTCGTTGCTACTGGTGAGAATGCTCATATCTGCTTATCCACCTTCGTCGAACTTTTACTTTACAAAGGTATTTCTGATGCGGGCATGCTTCCAAGTGATTATGCAATAAACCAACTTTCAAATCCTAAAAACTCAAATTCTCTGTATACATACATCAACGTTGTGCGATCTTATATAAGCACGAAAGTATTTCCAACAATCTCAAACCAACCAGGCATTATAAATGGATTTGCCTTTGTTGAACAAGAAACTATCTTTAAGACTGTCCTACGTGATCTTTGTGACCTTGGCAATTTGGCCCAACGCCAATTGGACCCAGATTTCAAACGACGGGTCATAGAAGCGTTTCTGGGATCTGCTCATCGTGAAGGTGCTATAAAAAGTGGGAAACATCTCACGCCGCGAATCGTGATTCAGGCAATATGGGAAATGGCCGAGCCTGAAAAAAACAAGCGAATTGTTGACCCCGCTTGTGGAGTTGGCGGATTCGTACTTGAAGGTATCAATTACCCATACGAATTTGATCCTATTAAGTACAGTTGCATCGGTATTGATAGGGATGAACAAATGATAATAACCGCTAAAGCCAATATGATACTTCATATCCTAGATAGATTGTCTGAGGATGTTTCAAACAGAAAGAGTCTTGCTGACAAAGTAAATACATCGTTCTATCATGCCAAAAATAATGGCACAGGGACGCTCGGCGAACTCGAACACGATCCGAAGTCAAAAGATATTTATCGCTCAAGGCATGCCGCAGATTATGTGCTTACGAACATACCGTTTTATGTGAATGGCGTGACGCAGATTGATGATAGTCTCTCAGATATGGGCTTCTCATCTTTTTATGAAGGTTGTGGCCTTGGCATTGAAAGTAGATTCATCAGATACATCTTGTCCCAAATACAGCAGGGAACTCCTGGTATCGCTTTTGTTATCGTAACCGACGGCATTCTCTATAGGCATAAAGATAAAATCCGCAGTGTCATAAATAAAAATGCTGACGTTGTAGGAATGATCTCATTGCCGGTAGGATGCTTTCAGAACAACAACTGGAAAACGTCTATTCTGATTATGAAGAAGAAGGGCAAAAATCCCGAGCATTCGCCAGTATTTCTTTACAATGTTGAGAACATTGGAGTCTCATTAGATGCCTATCGCACTCCGATTGAGGAAAACGACATACCAGGTCTAAAGAAAGCATGGAACAAAAGAACTGCTGGATTTATTGAAGACGACAAATGCCGGTTGGTTAACCGCGAAGATTTTCTTGAAGCAAAGAGATGGTCAGATTTGTTTGATTGGTGCCGCAGCATTTCCACCGATGACAATATCTCTTTTATTGAATTTGTTGAAGCTGCGTCCTCATCCACAAATGATATAGTTCAACTACTCAAAGCTGCCGACAAGGATCTTGGTGAGATCTTTGCGGTGGAATCATTTATTGAAATTGCAATTGGCGACGATAATTATTTCAATAGTGGTACGTCTGATTTTAAAACAACGGTCAAACATGCACGGCTGCATCCTGGGGAATACCCACTCTTTTCTTCCCAAGTCTCTGGTCCAGTTGAATTAATGTTTGACAAGGATAATCCGCCTTTATTAATCGAAAACGAGACTAAGAATAAAAGTGAAAAGATGATTAGTTGGAATATCAAAGGCGACCCCTGCAAAGACATCCGACTACACGATAAACCTTTCTATTGCACAGAGAACCGTGGACTTATAGCCATTAAAGACGATAATATTCATCTTCCATATCTACTGTATTACTTGAGAGAACACCTGATCAATGCTGGAGGCTTTAAAAGGTCTGATGAAGCACATGCTGGCAAAGTCAAATCCATCAGAGTGAAAATACCGACCAAAACGGATGGGAGTATCGATACGGATAGACAAGAAGATATTGCCCGGAATTATGAGAAAATTCTTAAGCTACGGCAGACTTTTATTCAGAAGCTTGATGAGTTAAAATCGTTACTGTCGAATATTGATGTTTTTAAGTAAACAGTGACGCTACTCTCTTCCATATTTCCTTCATCAATCATATAATCCGGTTTAGCAACATAACAACTTGAGACTTTTAAGGACGCTCATACATCATGAATTCCGGATACGCTTACGATATAGCACAATAACAGCGACCATACATTTCGATAACTCACTCCTTCGCTGGAAACGGTCCGTTTTGCCAAAACCAACCGAGCGTGGCTTTAATATAACTTCGAACATTATAATCAGTTCGCGATTGACATTGACCACTTCTCCGTGAAGTCGCATTGAGTTTTTATTGAAAATGTGATTGGGGATAAGGGAGTGCATAGCAGCGTTCGATTGTATAAATGGCCTGGACCAGGTGGGATCTCGTTATGAATGGCACAGAAGGAGGAAGCTATGATACCTTTTTTAGACACGATATATCACCGTTTACGTAGAGATACATCATTGTATGCTGCAATCTTTTCTGCGTAAATCAATGTGTCACTCCATAAACGGTGATGTTTCTCTCACCTTACCCGTCTTTTTCGTTGGATTTTACATTTGAGTTTGGCGTTTTGCTTGCCTTATTCCCAGACCCTCAGCAATAAAAGTAAGGACCAGGGTATTGAGGCTGACACCCTCCTGTCTGGCAAGGGCGGCAAGTTTGGCCCACATTATGGATTTCAGGTTTGCTATGTCGCATCTCCCCGTATCAATCAAATTTCGGAGAGATACTCGACGATTATGTCAATGCTTTCATATTTTTAAATATGCTTTCGACAATATCGTAATCATGAGATGATTTCTTGGTTAGTGTCGTACTGTGGACAGTGGAAGCATCCTTTTCTGCTAAATTGATGAGAGTTTTTATGGCTTCATCATCCGCCCTATCCAATCCAATTGAATTATACTGTTTCTCGGATTTCGCACCCTCCTCTAGTCGAACGACCTCAATTCTTCTTCCAGATTCTGAAAGAGATCTGGCTAAGAATTTTACCATACTGTTATAACCATAGGATTGAGCCTTGAGGGACATTTCCAGTGTTTTGACCCCGCCTTGCCACTGCCATAGCCCCCAGAGAGGCTTCTGTTCAGTATAGGGCTCTCCTGATGGCCTATCACATGTACCTACAGATAGGATTTCAATTTCATGTGTTCTTGGCGCCAACTGTAGTGCTTCCGTGAGGGCTATCATCACCGGATTGTTTGCCCATAATCCTCCATCTACAAAATGTAGAATCTGGTGCTCATTATCAGGATTACTCATCCTCGATAGCGGGAAAAAAACCGGCGCTGCCGATGAAGCCATACAGATAGAACTCAGCTTGTAGTTTTTATCCCGGTGCTTATCTGGGAAATGTGGAGTTTTGAATACTCTCGAGCTGTGATCTGCAGCATCAATCGTTGGAATGCAAAGAGCAATATTTCGTTTATGAAATAATTCTCCAAGTGTTAGATCTTTAAATACATCGTCCAGGCTTTCTTGAAGTATATGAGGCAAAGCTGCCGGCTTAAATAAATGACGCGATAGCCATATAGATAATAAGAATTTGCTATTTCCCGGTTTTGGGGTTCTAAAAATCAATGGGCCTTTTTCTATATATAGATTGCATATTGAACGTATTGGCACACCGGCAGCGAGGCCACAGGCCAGGATTGAGCCAGTGCTTGTTCCACATATCAAGTCAAAGGATTTGCCAATATCAGGATCCATTGTACAGAATCTCTCGTCGAAAAGCCTGGCTAAGGAATGTAGCAGAGAAGCCGTATAAAGTCCGCGCATGCCTCCTCCATCCAGGGAAAGGACTCTGAATTTTCCGTCCATCACTACCTCCTCTGGTTACGGTTGATCTTGAAGATGCAAAAGGTATGGTTCTGAATCATCTTTGTGGAACTCCCATGCAGATATCATTACTTGGCCTACTATTATAAATATCAGATAATTCTGCTCAAATCTGCCTTTCCTAAGAATATTTGCCCAATCTTTAAGATCAGTACCGGAAGGCGAAGGCTGCGACTCCGGATGCGTGTGCCATTCACCTAGGTAATTCTTAGTATGTTTGGAGGTCCTCCATTTTTTAAATATTATTGATTGGACAAATTTTGAACGAATGAAAGAAAACCTGTTTCGCTTGTCTAATAAACCGGGCACAGTTATTTCGTCAATAATAACATCGTTTGAATTCTCAATCATTCTACCGAGTAGGATTCCCCCAGCTTCTTTGTCATTCAACCTGATTTGCCTATATCCCTTCATAATTGCGTAAGGATCACTGTCAAGCTTAATTTTTGATCCGTCTCTTCTTACAAAAGTTGCTACTGTTGTCCGCATATGCAATCAGGTATTTGTCTGATATCATTTACTATTATCTGTCCTGGCTTTACCAATCTGGTCCGATCGGATTGTCTGAATCCGGCTTTCGTAAATTCGCAGGGGTCTCCATACCAGCTCAACAGAAAATTTTGCCTTCGGTGCCCTTTTAAGATATCGACCGCAAGATTGGCTGCTTCAATCGCGGTTCTATCTGCATGCAATACCGAATAAGGGGTGTAAAAACCTGAACATCCAGAATAGGTTTTTGAAAACCTTTGACCGGGTGCCGAAAATGCAGACATGTTTTTTAAGCCATAGGTTTCATCTCTATCGAAAAGACATCTGAAGCAACCACCTCCATCAGGTAATCCAGTTGCAAATACATGCCCCCCAATTCCCAGAGGTTCAACCCATGTATGTAGTCGAGGCATTTTGTGTTTCAAAATGCGATTAATATTGAGCTCAAGCGTTTCGTGACCGAGGGCAATACAAAGAAGATCAGCCCCGGTTATGAATTCCATATCATCCTGCATAATATCAATAATATCATCCTGCATATATTCAATGTTTAAGTGGGGGAATCTATTCTCGAGAAATATCTTCATGGCATGGGCCTTCTCCATGCTAAGACACTCTACGCCAAGGTAATGCCTATGGACATTGTCGTTGGACAAAATATCGTTATCGATGAGCCTGATATTACCGACGCCCAAGGATGCGATCTTTTCCGCCAGGAAGGAACCTACAGATCCACAACCTAATATCGTTACACATTGGTCTTGCAGATCCGGAAATGCGCCGCCCCTGTTTATCAGATATTGCCGGTCTAATCTAACAATCAAGCTCTGTTCTGCATGAAGCACCATTATTAAACCAATTTCAACATCGAAAGGAAGCTTTCCCCTAAACCCTCCTTTTTTTGCTTCCTTTTCGGACGGTTTATTCAGATAGATTGCATACAATGTTGTCCCAGAAGTTTCTGAAATCGGAATACTGACAAGAACAGGAGCAGGAAGTCCGACTGCCTTTAGCCATTCTATAAAACGGCTGTACTCTTGTGGAGAAGAATTGTTTTTGATATCTTTTATGAAATGTTTATTACGATACTTTGTTTTATAGTCAGGTGGCATAATAGGCTGCGACAGGACATAAAACCACGCCTTTCGTTCACTCAAAAATTCAAAATCCATCTTGTTCAGCCAGTTTTTGCCCGATTCCAGATCATCAGCAAAAAGGTTCCCAGGCTGCCTGTGATGAAAGCCTTTAAACTCCAGCAAACTAATTTCCTTGGGATAACCTGGTGTTGGGTTGCAAATTGAATTCGACTTAGAATTAATTTCTAAGTATGACAGGAATTCCTCAGCGATGTCGGAGTCTGATTTCCCTGCCAGACCGTCACGTAACGTTGATTCTGCAATACTTAAAGCTTCAATAATGATCTGGTCAGGTCTTTCGGAATCGATAAGGATTTCTGCTTCTGCAATACAAATCTTTCCTTTCCTATCGACGTGGGGTACAATCCTTGGAAGCCTTTTGTAGTCTACATATAGATTGGGTAGTTCATAAGGGAATCTGTCTGTTAATTCTACCCTGATTTTAATTGGTTTTGCTAAACCAATATCAATTCTTCCTTCCCAAGTGTTCTCTCCTTTATAAGAAAACGCTCTTGCCACGAGCTCTTTCTTGGCACATTCAACAGCCATTCTGTCTGTTTCATTCACTTGCAAGAAGAACCTTTAAGCGGAAGAACTAGATGGCACAATTGCAGGGGCTGTCGTTTTCTTTGCCGTATCCTCTGGATCAGGAACAGGAAAGTCACTCCCAAATTGTTCCCTAAGAATCTCACAGGCCTTTACCGGATCGGGTTCGTTATCGGCAAGATCCAAAGTAGCAGCCAGATTGCCAATCATTACTTTAAATTTTTTAATTTCAGCATCAGATAATTTTGCGAACATATCCTCATATTCTTGGGTCGGTTTCCTCACAACAATCCTCCCAACAATATTTGATACGGTAAATATCATATTATATAGAGCTGTTCTGTCATCCGGTTTGCCAGTCCAGTCAAGCTTCTTCGTCAGATATTTGTCTGCAAGAAGAACAAAGCCAAGGCCAGTTGGTTTCGAATCTGATTCATAAGGAATAGCTTCATCAATCCATCTGCGTAAATAACGCACAACTCGCCTAAACTGATTCGTACTTGTTGAAGAGTCATTAGTACCTTCGAATCGCTCCATTGCATCACGAATATAATTGATAAGCTCGGCGGGTTCTGATGGCCGCCAGCCATTTTTCTTGTGAGCCAAGCGATACTGTGTAATATTACTTTGATCTTCCCACATAGCATAAGTAACGAGATCGACATGATATCCGTCGGCATATGTAACTCGTATGCAAGGACCCCTATCCTCAACGGATTCTGTATGGTTCTTCACTGCTTCATAGACCCATTTCCTCACTTCTGTAGCAGAATATTCATCGTCCTTGAACGAAAATCTAAGGGCAACATCGATATCATATTCCAAGTCTCCAATAGGCTTTACACCTGTTTTCATTATGTAGCTACCTTGGTTCATCTCTGAGAAACCGGGCAATTCATTGTCTGAGAGATACTTCCGAACCCTCCTTAAGATAATGTCTCTTTTCTCACGCAGAGTAGAGCTCATATCGTAATCCATACGTATACTTACGTGGAACTGTTCGAGATATTTTTGCACATCCGCCATATTATTCCTCCTATGTACAGATATTATATAAGTAATTTGATCATATTTTGACTACCATCCCTACTCCAATTGTGGAGACCTAGATCGGAGAATTTTACCGTTATACTTGCAAGCTACATATTGTGGGAAAATTATAACGCACTACTACATATAGTGCAAGCAATTTTATTCGCTCAATATTGCCTACTACAAGCTCACATAGCAGCATAATTATAACTCCCCTTAAGGTCTGCCAAGCCCGTTTATCGGTTTTATCCTTAAGTCCATAATGCATAACAAGATATCAATTCTATAGAATGTCATGGACACGGGAAAATAGGGTTGAGCCTGACGAGAACATTTACCAAGATGCAACGGTTTGGCAATCTGTAGGAAGTTCTGGACGTGAGAGAATGGGATATACTTATAGTGGCTATTTTCTTTTTCATTTGCCGTCAAGATAGGGTAAAAAACTGTTTGCAGCATTAACCACGAGACTAAATGCCTCTCTCTCGAAAACCTGGAACATGACCTTGATCATGGCATAAGCATCCGTAAGGCAAGTCAATTATCTGTCGATAATTACAACGCCCCGTATCGAGGAGAATGATGTTGTATTCAGTGTGGATAGGTAGCGCGCGCATCTTGGAAAATCGAAATCATACAACACTGCATAACTATGCTTTTGAAGCTTGATTTTCCTGAAAATCAGGGACATTTTTTGCATGAAAGCAAGAGAGAAAAACTATGTATTTAAGCGCTTTATTTTAAATGTAAATAGTGATATATAGTTACAAGTTTAACTTCATAAAGTTTCCAGAAAGTTCTATCCCGTTTAATCATTCGGAGGGACACTTGGAATATCCCCATAAAAGCCCCGCTTCTTTTGAAGAATGTTGGGGTTTCTATTTTTGATCCGCAGTAAAAGAAGGAGGGGACATGCCTGGAGCGTATGCGCATATCACGGCGGTTAATGTGGCAAGGGAACGGTTGGAAGAGCATGAAGGCTTCCCGCGCGAGGGTTTGAGCATCGTATCTGAGTGGCTGAGATTCGTCGAGCTTGGATCTGTCGGTCCGGATTACCCATATCTGGACGTTGTCGACGGGAATATGGCCGCAGCTTGGGCCGACGCTATGCATTGGAACCACACCGGTGACAGAATCAAAGTGGGCATCCGGGTGTTGACTGAAATGCCACCAAACGTAGCGCGGGAGAAGGCACTGGCCTGGCTCCTTGGGTTTACAGCCCACGTAATCATGGACGTAACTGTACATCCCATGGTGGGAATCAAGGTAGGACCGTATGAGGAGAACAAGAAGGCGCACCGCACCTGCGAAATGAATCAGGATACATACATTTTCCAGAAACGAATGAACCTGGACATCCACTACGCCAGTCACCTCAAGGATGGCATCTGTAGATGCTCCGATCCTAAGGATGAGGATAAGATCGATCCGGATATTCTTTATGTCTGGAAAGAGATGTTCAAGGACGTAGATACAGCTCTGTACACGACCAACAGGCCTCGTATCGACGTGTGGCATGACTGCTTCGAGGATATCGTGGACCATATCGCTGAGAGTCGTTTAGTGGCCTTGGCACGCCATGTTGCCCCGAAGATTCTGGATGGCAGCGTTTACCCTCTCTTCGAAGACGTCGACCGGCAGTATATCGACAATCTGGAGGTCCCTGGCAACAAGCGCATGAACTACGACGACATCTTCGACAAGGGCGTATCTAATGTAGTACGCGGCTGGGCTGTGGTGGCCTCGGATGTGTTGCGCAAAACCAGTCTGGCCGAAGGCTTTTTGCGCAACTGGAACCTGGACACCGGGGAAGATGAGAACAAGGTCAAAACTTTCTGGAGTACTGTATGAAAACCTCACACCTCTCTCTGATCATTGTTATACTGCTGCTGTTTGGCTGCGCCAACTCCCAGGCCCAGTCGATAAGGGACATGAACGAACTGGGTTCTGCCCTGACAAAGCTGAGCAGTGCGGTGGAGTCCACCGTGCGCTACAAAGGACTTGGGGCGGACCTACCCGACGATGAGCTCCTCATCTTGTCTACAAAGCATGATCCAGGTCTCCTTGAACCCTTCCAGAGTTACAAATTGCGCGTGCTACGACAGAACGGTCATACTGCCGTGCTCGTCTGCACTGAGGATGGCCTCGCCGCCCTACTTGAAGATACCGGTTGCACCGCTCGGATGGACCAGCACCGATGGAAAGCTAAACCCTTGTCCCCCTGCGAATTTACCTTGGACCTATCCCAAGTCTGTATCCAACCAAAATAGTCCCGGTTTACGGAGGAGAAATCACCATTATCAAGGAGCATAATTATGACAATGACTAAAAGCGATCTTATTGATCTACTCTACGAACAAGCTGATTTACCCAAAAAATCATGCGCGTCCATTGTGGAATCGACTATCGACATTATCAAAACAGAACTCGGAAAAGGCACAGCAGTAAAAATCTCAGGGTTCGGAAAATGGACTGTCAAATCAAAGAAAGATAGAAAAGGTCGAAATCCACAAACTGGCGAAGCAATGACAATCAGTGCGAGAAAGGTCGTCACTTTCAAGCCATCAAATATATTGAGTAATACCTTAAATGATTAATTTGTAAAGAACAAGTACTTTATGGAGTCGAACATTTGATGATAACAGGATTGGCAATCTTCTCAATATTGAAGTCTTCGATCAAGATAACGAAGAATACAGAACACTTGAGACGTAAGATATCATAATTGTTCGTTCCGGACTGATACCGCAATTAATACTAGCCACCGGAGATTAGCCATAATGAAGCAAAAATCTATATTTCTATCTCTTTTTTTCATCTTCATCTTTTCCATCATTTTCTCCACATCAGGCGCCGTCATAGGTGCTGAAGGTGATCAGCCTGGCAACACCACCAATGAATCTTTCAACAAGTCTAAGAAGCTCCTCGAAAGAGTCGTTTACAAGGAATCAGAACATCGGATCGACATATACTGTGGATGCCAGTATGACGAGAAGAAAGAAGTGAACTTCGCCTCCTGTGGATACAAGCCCCAGAAGGACTATAAGAGAGCACACAGGATAGAATGGGAACATGTTGTTCCAGCAGAGGCATTTGGCCAATCATTCTCAGAATGGCGCGAAGGCCACCCAGACTGCGTGGACAACAAAGGAAAGTCTTTTAAGGGCCGGAAATGTGCAGAGAAAGTCAACCAGACATATCGCCTAATGCAAGCCGACATGTATAATCTCTATCCCGCTATCGGCGAGGTCAACAGACTTCGGTCAAACTATTCAATGGCAATGATCCCGGGCTCCAACTACCGTTTTTGGGAATGTAGGACTAAGATCGAAGACCGAAAAATTGAACCTCGTCCAGAAGTCAGAGGGGAGGTTGCCAGAACTTATATGTATATGGACCGAGCTTATCCGGGGCGTGGGATTATCTCTGGCAAGAATGAGAAACTTTTCCAGGCATGGGACAAGGCTGATCCAGTGGACAAATGGGAATGTGAACGTGCCAGTAGGATCGCCGAGATTCAAGGCAACATCAACCTGATAGTCGATCAGGCATGTAGGGCATTGCAGAAATAGACATCATGAACAAACTGGAATCCATAACCATCCTCCGACACACCGTGTTCCATCTCCGCCTGCAATACGATCTTATAGGTGACAACCCTGAAGCTCTGCGGACATTCCAAATAGCCCATGAACAGTTGCTGAACCGGTTTTTTGAGGAGAATGAAGACCTGATAGCGATTTCGCAATACAAAGCCGCAAAGCAGGATTATGAATATTTCATGCGCTTGGTGGATCTGGCGTATCATTATCATAAGGACAAACGGCAAGGAGCGGGGCCGGTGTTCCTGGACGGATAATTAGATGTTGGAAGGTGTACAACTTTATCTACTTTTTCCATCAAATATAACGTCCCTCATGCTAGCTGGCTTCTCAAAGGCAGACCGGCAAAAGATGGTAAGCTTCCCGACCGCTATCAATTACAAGATATACCCACACGTGAATTTTCAAAGCGTACAGAACAGAATGTGCTGGATTCAGACGGCATTTAAGATTTACGCTCTCATTGCTTTTTGGTGCACACGGTAGGTGGCACTGTCTGAATTCTCTTCTGCTTCACCTGTTCAGTTCCGATTGCAACGTGCAGATGTTCATGCCCGAATTTTTATAATGAAGGTGCTATCCAAAACTTCCAGTACTGCACAAATCGGCAGCCTTGAAGAAAACGTTTGATTTCTATCGAAAATTATGGATGCTATTTCCTCGGCACTTATGATATAGTTATTAGGGATTTTGGTGTCCGGTGTCCGATTCTCTAAGGAACCGGGGCCAACGAATACGCTGGAGTTCGCAATTTTGAGCCTCCAGCAGCGTCACAACCCTTTAGCTAGACGTCATGCCGCTTCTTTTAGAGGTACAATGATGAAAGCAACGAAAATATGGGGTCTTATAGTCCTCCTGATCATCTCCGTTATCAATGTTCACTCTTGGCTTATCCCGTATGACAGACAGAAGAAACGATCGTCCCTCATGTAGGAGGTGGTTTCATGAAACACAGCATAATAAGATATTCGGTCATGTTCATTGTTTTCCTCGCGGCTTTCACTCCATTTATTGTTAAGGCCGAAGGAGTAATCCAGCTTCCTCAGACGGGACAAACGACCTGTTATAATGCAAGCGGTACTGTAATTAGCTGTACCGGGACGGGGCAGGATGGGGAACATAGGACGGGCGCGAACTGGCCGAACCCTCGATTCACGGACAACGGCAACCTGACGGTGATGGACAACCTTACGGGGCTGATCTGGACGAAGGACGGCAATGTCATGAAGACGCGGGACCCCGACTTCGACAACGATTCTACCGCTCGTGATGGTGCCGTCACCTGGCAACATGCCCTCGATTACATCAAGAAACTAAACCAGGAGAGCTACCTGGGGCATAACGACTGGCGTCTGCCGAACCGTAATGAATTGGAAAGCCTGGTGAACTCCGGTCAGTCATGTACAGCTTATTGGCTGAATTTGCAGGGCTTATCTGGTGCTCAAGAATTCTTATATTGGTCGTCCAGTACCTCCTCCAGCTACACCAGTGGGGCATGGTGCGTCGATGTAGACGATGGCAGCGTATCCGACGACGATAAATCCTACGATAGCTATGTATGGCCCGTGCACTCCGGACAGTCTGAGGCATTGGGTTCTTCGGTCATCTCTTTGCCTAGAACAGGGCAGACAATGTGTTACAACGCCGATGGCGATACGATCGCCTGCACCGGAACGGGACAAAGGGGGCAGGACGGAAAACTCCAGATAGGTGTGGCCTGGCCGGAGACGCGTTTTGCCGATAAGGGAGATGAGACGGTGATGGACAACCTTACGGGATTAATATGGACGAAGGACGGCAATGCGCCTGGACCATCGGTATGCGGTCCCAGCACAACCAAGACCTGGCAGGGCGCTCTCGATTACGTGAAATGCCTGAACACAAACAATTACCTCGGGTATAACGACTGGCGAATACCCAACCTTAATGAGTTGAAGAGCCTGGTGAGCGCCGGCCAGTCTGATCTCGCTACGTGGTTGAATTCGAAAGGATTTTCTAATGTTAAGAAGTCCAGCTATTGGTCGTCCAGTACCTACGTCAGCAGCGCCAAGCGCGCATGGATGGTCGGTATGTACTTTGGCATCGTGGGCTACAGCGCTAAGTCTAACAGCGGCTGTGTATGGCCCGTGCGATCCGGAGAGTCTGGATCATTTACTTCTTTGGTCATTTTAAAGTCTGGTTCCGGGGCGGTAACCATCACCCCCACAGGCATTGTCTGCTCCTCTGCAACCTCTGAGTGCAGTGTGCCCTTCTCCATAGGGACAAACGTCATCTTGACGGCGAAAGCTGACGCTGGAGAGGCATTCGCCGGCTGGTCCGGCGGGAGCTGCCAAGGTAAATCGACAACCTGCCAAATAACAATGGACGGCGATAAGACCATCACAGCAACCTTTGCCGTGGGGACGGTAACGATCAACGGCGGGGCGGTCTATGCGACGACTCCTACCGTGACTCTGACGATTTCGGCTACGGACCCCAGTGGCGTAACGGAGATGAAATTTTCCAACGACAATACCACCTGGAGTGCTGCCGAAACCTACGGTACAACTAAGGCCTGGACAGTTTCTTCAGGCGATGGATCTAAAACAGTTTACGTGAAATACAAGGACAACAATGGGAACTGGTCCAGTGCCGTAGCAGCAACGATCACTCTCGATTCGCTGCCCCCAGTGACGACAGTGTATCCCACGGCGTGGATCTACAAAACCCCAAAATATGTCACCCTTGCCACCGACGAGACGGCGACGATCTACTACACGACGGACGGATCGACGCCGAACATGGAATCAACCGTTTACAGCACCCCCATCGCCGTTAACGCCACGACAACGATCAAATTCTTCGCCAAGGATACG
>Ga0172379_10000984_pt1 | contig 62155 bp, 54 predicted proteins | sample GrowelOW334metaG_FD_119756 | JGI IMG/M metagenome (GOLD analysis project Ga0172379, IMG submission 119756) | Groundwater microbial communities from an aquifer near a municipal landfill in Southern Ontario, Canada - Groundwater well OW334 metaG | ecosystem: Environmental > Aquatic > Deep... | reverse complement strand
GACCTTTCAGGACGCCGGTGACATTGTGAGTCACGCCGGGAGCGATGTCGCCGGTCAGCGTCATTTTGACGCGCCGTATTCCGTTTTTAGCTATGCGGCGCAGGCTTTCTCCTGTTTTACGGTCCACCCAGAATCCGGGGATCGGCTTGTCGTGAATATCTTTCTCCATGAAGCCGTAGGGGGCGTAGTAGTTCTGGCCGCCGGCATAGTGGTCCTTGAGAACGCCGATGAAACCGGCGGCGCCGTGTTTCGCGGCCTCGAGATAAATCTCCCAATGGAAACGAATCCATGGCGCCGGATGCAGCGTTTTTTTAATATTTTTGTCGGGATCGTTAGTGAAAAATGAAAGGCCTTCGAGCGATCCGGCGTTGATTTCCGGAAACTCGATATCGGCGACGACGATGCGGTTTTTCCATTTTGAAGGAGGGATGCGGCCGATGTCATGTTGCCGCACGAAGAGCGGCTCGCCCTCTGCGCCTTCGCCCGGCGTGAATGCCGTGTAAGGTATATAGTGAGACGGGAGCGCGCTGAAGCCGCCTCCGGAAGCGGATTGCGCTTCAAGCATGAACTTATCCGGTTGCCACACGCGGATCGGGATCGGCGTTTTGTAAACGCGATCGAAGCCAGCGGCCTTAAGATGGTTCGCAAGATAGTCCTCGCAGAGATGATCGGCGCGCGTTCCCGCGCGGCGCGGACCGAGCGCATACATATCTTCTATCCAACTGAACATTTCATTTTCGGCCGGCATAACAAAAGCGCTGTCCATATCAATTTACCTTTCTGAATCCTTCATTGTCTTTCATATCGCACGCATCAAGCGTTTTTCAAAACCGCTCCGGCAATTATACATGACGAAGGCGGTTTCCCGGCAAGAGAGCGGCGTCAATTTGCGCATAATTAAAAAGGGCGCGATTTCGAAGTCGCGCCCTGTGATAGAAAACATAATTGCTAATCGACGCACTTTCAGAATTTCAGTTTTGAAATCCTGTCCATCGCTTCGGCGATGCGTTCCTTGCTCTGGCAGTAGGCTATGCGGAAGTAGCCTTCGCCCTCGGCGCCGAATCCGTTGCCGGGCGTGACGACGACCCCTGTTTCCTCGAGAATCCGGGAGCAGAACTGTTCGGAAGTGTAACCTTTCGGAACGGGCGCCCAGATGTAGAACGTCGATTTCGGCGGGGTCAGTTCCCAGCCCATTCCGTTCAGCGCTTCGATCGCCAGATCGCGGCGTTCCTTGAATATGTCGCAAATCTCGGCGACTTCGTCCTCGACGTCGTTCAGGGCGGTTATGCCGGCCATCTGAATCGCCTGAAACAAGCCGGAGTCAACGTTAGTCTTGACTCTCGCGAGCCCTTCGACAATTTCCTTGTTGCCGACGAGGAAACCGCAGCGCCAGCCGGTCATGCAGAAGGTCTTCGAGAGCGAATGGAACTCGCAGGCGATCTCTTTCGCGCCTTCAACCTGCAGGATGCTGGGCGCGACATAGCCGTCGTATGACATCTCCGAGTAAGCGCAGTCGTGGCAGAGCGCGATGTTGTATTTCTTGGCGAGCTGGACCGCTTTGCGGAAGAATTCGATGGAAGCTGTCGCCGCGGTGGGATTGTTCGGATAGTTGATGAACATGATCTTTGCTTTGTTGAGCGCTTCCTGAGGAATCGCGTCGAGGTCCGGGAGGAAAGCGTTCTTTTTGAGCAGCGGCATGGTATAGGACGTGCCGTCGGCGAGGATGGTCCCGATGTTGTAAACGGGGTATCCGGGCGAGGGTACGAGCGATATGTCGCCGGGCTGAACGAAAGCGAGATAGATGTGGGCGATGCCTTCCTTGGAGCCGATCAGCGACAGCACTTCGTCTTTCGGGTCGAGCGTGACGTCGAAGCGGCGTTTGTACCAGTTAGCGACAGCCTCGCGGAAAGCGAACATTCCCTCGTATGAGGGATACTGGTGGTGGATCGCGTTAGCTGCCTCGCGCTGGAGGGTTTCGACAATTCTTTTCGGAGTCGGAACATCCGGGTCGCCGACGCTGAGGCTGATCACGTCAACTCCGCGAGCCTTGACGATCTCGCGTTTTTTGTCCAGGTCAGCAAACAGGTAGGGCGGTATTTTATCGATTCTTTTAGAGTATTTAAAAATGGCAGTCAGCCTCCTCGCGAGTTGCGAAATATTTTTGCCCGGATCATTTTGAAAGCATGAATAAGTCGGGCCCGACAAGAGTTCCGTTAAAAACAAATTCGGCCGGTCCGGACATAAGAACTTCGCCGGTCTCGGTCCAGTCGATGAACAGGTCGCCGCCGCGCAGATGAACTGTGACTTTTCTGCCGGCGCGGCCGGTGATGTTCGCGGCGACCGCCGTTGCGCATGTGCCGGTTCCGCAGGCGAGCGTTTCGCCGACTCCGCGCTCCCAAACGCGCATCTTGAGTTCGGTTTCAGAGATAACGTTTACGAACTCGACGTTTGTTTTTCGCGGGAACATCGGATGTTTCTCGATCTCCGGGCCGGCGGTCAGAACCGGGGAATCGTCAACGTCTTCATCGCGGAAAATAACAGCGTGGGGATTGCCCATTGAGACGCAAGTCGCCTTGAACGTTCCGAACGATGTTTTGATCGGGATTTCGACAGCGCGATCGCCGGCTACATTGACGGGGATCGAGGGCGGATCAAGAATAGGAGCGCCCATGCCGACCGTCATCATGCCGACGCCGTCCGCGCGCCATTCGGCGACTACGGTTCTAACGCCGGCGAGCGTTTCGACGTCCAGAATGAGTTCGTTGTCGCCCGCGGGGCGGTCGTCGTGCGGCATCATTTTCTCAATATAGTATTTTGTCGCGCAGCGGACGCCGTTGCCGCACATCTCGGCTTCGGAGCCGTCGCTGTTGAAAATCCGCATCCGGAAATTGCAGCTATCGGAGGGCAGAACGGCGATGAGGCCGTCGGCGCCGACGCCGAAATACCTGTGGCAGAGACGGATTGCGAGCGCGCCGAAGTCAGTGTCCGGGATTTCGCTGAATCCGAACACGACATAGTCGTTCCCCAATCCGTGCATTTTTGTGAACTGCATGGAATTGCGCCTTAAACGTTATTCGCCGTTGTTATTCTTAGTCGGCGCGCCGCGGTGCAGTTTGATGTTCAGCGGGAAAGACGGAGTGATGGTCGTAACCGCATGTTTGAAGATCAACTGCTGTTTGCCGGCGGACTCCAGAAGAATGACATACCGGTCGAATCCGGTGATGTGTCCGTGGAGCTGGACTTTGTTTGTCAAAAAGACGACTACGGAGATTTTTTCGTTTCTCGCTTTTTTCAGAAATTCGTCTTGAATGTTGATCGACGCTTCTGCCCCCGCTCCGGATGCTCCTGAGGTTGACATAATGGTACCCTCCTTAGTGGTTTAGTATTAGTTTATGATAAATAAGAATTTAGTTTCATCCTTTGTCAGACATGAATCGGAACGCCGCGTCCTTATCAGGCAGGTCTGCGTTAAGCCAAGTCGCTCTTTCGAGCGCCCGCAGCCACGTCAGTTGCCTTTTCGCATATCGGCGCGTCCGCATCTGCGTCTCGGCCACAGCATGCTCGAGAGTTGTCTCGCCCTCGATATAAGACAGGCAATCCGCATATCCTATTATCTTTTTCAAAAAGCCGTTGGCTGACGCGTCACGGTCAAGAACCGAGATGATTTCTTCAGCCAGTCCCATATTGTACATAATAACCGTTCTTTTGTTAATTCTATCATACAATTTTTTGCGCGGCATATAGAGGCAGAAAACATTGAATGAAAGTCCGCTGTTTTCCGGGCGCTCAGGCGCGGCGACAGACTGCGTTCTGAAACGCGACGGCGGTTCGCCGGCGACCTTCAGAATTTCGAGAGCGCGCACCAATCTGAAGAGGTCGTTCGCGTGGATTTTCCGCGCCGCCTCCGGGTCGGCCTCGCGCAGCCTTTCGTGCAGAACGCCGGAGCCGAGCCGGGCCGCTTCGTCGTTGAGCGCGTCGCGGTATTCGGGGTCCGCGTCGACTTCGCAAAAGTCGAAATCGCCGAGAAGCGCGGAGAGGTAGAACGGCGTGCCGCCGACGATCACCGGTCGTTTGCCGCGTGAGACGATATCGCGGATCGCCTCATGGGCGCGGTCGACGAAATTAGCGACGGTGAACCGGTCGCCGGGTTCGGCGATGTCGATCATGTGGTGCGGAACGCGGGCGAGCTCCTCCGCCGTCGGCTTCGCGGTGCCGATGTCGAGGCGCCGGAATATCTGGCGCGAGTCCATGGAAATAATCTCGCCGCCGAAGCGCTCGGCGTATGCGATGCCGAGCGCCGTTTTGCCGCAGGCGGTGGGCCCGCAGATCACAGGTATGTCAGACGTCAATGATTCCATAGAAAACCGTTCTTCCGCTCTGGATAATGCGCGGAAAATTGAATGGGCCGAAGCAGCCCCGTCGCCCTTTGACGACAACGCGGCGGCGAGCGACCCGCGCGGCTTCGCGCAGCGCTTCTTCTGAAAGCTGTGTTTTGTCGGCGAGCGCCCGCACTCTCTGCATCATCGGCGACGCGCTGACTGTCTCCGTGAACATCGGATCAAAATAGATGAGATCGTATTCTCCGTCGCCGAGCGTCCGCATAAATTCGACGTGGTCGGCATGGACGATTTCGATTTTATCGGCGGCGCTTTCGAGGTGTGTTTTTTTGAAAGTGTATTCTTTTAGTCCGCGGCTTACGAGGTCGGCGAGCAGAGGGTTGGACTCGACGCCGGTGATTTTGCCTGAGTCGAGGCTGGTTGCGATGACGAGCGCGTCGCAGGCGAGGCCGACAGTGGCGTCGAGAATGCGGTCGTCCGGCCGAGTTTCGAGAGCGCGCAGGAGCGCGTCGGTTCGGCCCGGATGCGTGGTGCGGCGCCCCGCGGTGTTTTCGTGGAAAAAGAGCTGTCCGGCCTGAGTCTGGATAAGAGGAAAGTCTTCGGTTTCGACGAAAGCGGCGATTGCGCCGGTTCGCTCGAAGATTGTCGCGAACGAGTCCTCGCCGCGTTCGACATACGGCAACCCCAGCCGTTCGGCGGTCTTCGCGGCTTTCGCGTAAAGGGCGCCTCGCCTTCTGGGCGCGGTCACTATCCAGCGGTTATCGTCTGAACCAGGCATTAAGGTTCTCCCGCGAGACTTTATGAGTGATCGGGCGCCCGTGCGGGCAGGTCCGGTTGAACTCTTCCATTAGATATGCTTCCACGAGAGCGCGCATTTCCCCGGGCGTCAGGTCTTGGCCGGCTTTGACCGCCATCTTGCAGGCGGCGACGGTGAGCAGTTTGTCGGTCAGCGCGTTCCCCGGCGTTTTGAACGGAGATGAGGTTATCTCGTGGGCGATGGCGACGAGAAGCGACGCCGGATCGAACGGGCCGGCCTTATGAGCGACGGAACGGATCACAAACGCGCGGTCGCCGAACGGCTCGATCTCGATGCCCGCGGCGCGCACGCGTTCGAGGTTTTCGTTCAGAGTGTTGAACACTTCGCGCGGAACTTCGACAGGCTCCGAAATCAACTGGAGTTGCTCCGGCCGCCTGACTGATTTTCTTTTCAGTTCGTTGTAAAGGATTCGTTCGCTCGCGACGTGCTGGTCGATGAAAACCGGGTCGCCGTCGATTTCGACGAGAATATATGTTTTATAAAATTGCGCCAGGACGCGGCAGGAGCCGCCTTTGAATGGAAACGCGTCGGTTTGCCCTGTGAGGGATTCAAACTTATCGGCTGGCGCGGCCGGAGGCGGAACCGTCACCTTGATTTCGACGGGACCGGCGGGAGCGTGAAAGATCGGTTGCTGTATGGCAGCCTGCGATTCCGGCGCCGGAGGCGGGACGGGGGAGGGCGGCGCTGAATGAACGGGCGGGGACGCCGTTTTCGCCTGCTTCATAAAACGCATCATGTCTTCGGGTTCCGCCGGGTCTTTCGAGTCCGCGCGTGGAGTGAGAGTTAATATCTCGGTGTCATTCGCGCCGGCGTCGCTAAAGCGGCTCCTTAGAGCGCGGTATATCAGAGAGTGGATGTCGTGCGGAGCGGCGAATCGCACTTCAGTCTTCGCGGGATGCACGTTTGCGTCGAGTTCAGCGGAATCGAGGTTGAGAAAAAGAATCGCCAGGCCGTAACGGCCTCCGGGAATAAGGCCCCTGTAGGCGGAGTCGACGGCGACGGTGATATGGCGGTCCTTTATGAGGCGGCCATTGACGAAAAAGATGTGATATTTGCGATTAGGGAAAGTCGTATCTGGGAGCGTGAAATAAGCGTCGAGGCCGATTCGGCCGGCGGCGCCGACGACGTGCGCTATTTTTTCGGCGATGTCTTTTCCGAAAATGTAGCGTATGCGATCCTTGATCTCCTGGCCGGCGGGCGCTTTGAAGACGTCCAAGCCGTTGTGAGTGAGAAGGAATCGGACGTTTGGGTGGGCAACGATCATGCGCGCGACGAAAGAGTCGATCGTTTGGATTTCGGAGCGCGGCGATTTGAGAAATTTTCTGCGCGCGGGCACGTTGAAGAAAAGGTTTTCGACTTCGACGGTTGTTCCGCGGACTCGCGCGGCCGGTTCCGGGGGAGGCTCGGCAGCGCCCTCCATCCTGACGCGCCAGCCTTCGCCGCGGTCGTTGTCGCAAGTTGTCACCGTCAGGCGCGAGACCGCGCTGATGCTGTGCAGCGCTTCGCCGCGGAAGCCGAATGTCAATATACGCTCGAGGTCGTCGGTGGTGGCCAGCTTGCTCGTCGTGTGGCTTTTCAGGCACAGCGCGGCGTCTTCGGCGGTCATGCCGACGCCGTTGTCGCTCACGCGGATCAGCTTGTGGCCGCCTTCCTCGATGTTGATTGTCAACTCGGTGCATTTCGCGTCGAGCGCATTCTCAACCAGTTCCTTGACTACGGAGACCGGCCGCTCGACGACTTCGCCGGCGGCGATTTTTGCTATTGTGAACGCGTCCAGCGCGTGGATAATTCCCATCGTCGTTCCTTTTCGATCTTTCGAGGCGCCGCATTGCGAAAAATCAGCCCCCCATTGTTATCCTATCATTGTATTACTAAATATATCGTCACATGTTATTTTTCTTTTTAAGTTCCGACAGGTCGGTTGAGCCTTTAACCGACTTGAAAGCCTCGACTGTTTTCGAAGCTCTGTCGTAGACGACTCGCTCGGCTTTGAAGTCGCGGCCGCGGTCGTCGATGAAATTGACATGTCCCTCGAACACCGTTCGTTTTGAGTCGCCGTAATGCCAGGCCTTGTCCGACGCAGCGCTGTTGGCGCCTTGAGTGAACTTCACTCCGCCGTCAACAAATATTTTGTTCTCGCCATATTCCGAAATGAGGCGGGCGGCGGTGATTTCGAGCGCGCCCCGCGCCTTCTTCTCAACGTCTTCCTCGACGTCCTCGTCTATGAATTTCTCGTCGAAAATCCAGTCGCCGGAATCCTGCGAATACTTTACGCTTCCGTCTGCCTCGAAAATTTTTCGTTTCGAGTCGGCCGTAATCGTTCGCGCCCTTATCTCGCGATGCTGTTGAACAATATAGACGCCGCCGCTGAGAGTGGATCGGTCGTTCCCGTCATCGAAGAACGCAGTCTCGCAGGTGATGTCCGTCGGTTTCTTAGCGAGCCGTTTCGCTTTGTCGTCGTCTTCGCCGAAAACGTCGCGCTTATCGAGCCAGTCGCCGCTATCCTGATGAATTTTGACGTCGCCGGAAAGTTTGTAAGTTTTTGTGCCGCGGTCGAAATCGAGTCGCGCGGCGGAAGAGCGTCGCCCTTCCGCCGAGATGTTGACCTTCCCCTCGGCGACGCCTTTCTTATTTTTCCATTCGTATTCGAGACTGTTCGCGTCGAGGTTCATGCTTTCCTGTTCTTCACGGCCGCTTTCCGTTTTGCGTCCGGCGTCTCTCATGCGCACGTTTCCGGAAGCGTTGAAGCTTTTATCGTTCCAGTCGACAGTGAATTTCGAAGCGGTGATGTGATTGCGCGTGTCGTCGAAACTGACGCCACCATCGCCTCGCGCGGTGTCTGATTTGTAATCGACGAAAAGATTGTCGGAGATGATCGTGGCGTCCCGGAAAATAAGTTTCGCGTCGCCTTCCGCGGTGAGCGCGTCTTTTTTCTCGTCGTAACGCAGTTTTCGCGCGGTGACTTTGATGTTGTCGCGGGAGAATGATTTTTCGTCCGGCCGCTCGCCGTCGCGTTCCTCATAGTAGTCAGAGATGTCTTTCCGCTGGTCCTCGTCCGGCGCTTTCTCGGCGTAAACGCTGTCCAGAGCCTCGAATATTTTTTCATTTTCGTAATAGACGAATCTGTCGGCGGTGATGCGGTAGTCTTTGTCCTTATAAAACGAATCGCCGAAAACAGACCACGCTTTTTTGTCGCCGTCGTAGTGGGCGGAACCGCCGGACAGGTTGCGGTTCTTCTGCGTCACCGTTACGCCGCCGTAGGCGTTAAGCGCGTCGTTCTTAGAGTCCATGTCCATGTTGTCGCAGACTACGGTTGTTTCCTCGCGGACAGCGTCTTTTGTCTTTTTGCTCGCGTCTTTATCCACAACGCCTTCGTCGAGCAGCCAGTCGCCTTTCGCCTGATGCAGCCTAACGCCGTTCGACAGGACCGCTGTGTCGCGTTTGATGTCGACGAACGCGCGTCCGGCGATCGCCGTCATGTCCGTTTTTGTCATAGTCACAGTATATGGAAAATCGAGGAACCCTTCTTTCCAAAAAAGATTCGCCTGTTCTGTTTCATAAGCAGAATCCTTTTTTAGAAACGCGCGCTTCACTTTTGAGTCATTTTCATTTTTCTTACTTTTTGTTTCGGCTTTTTTCAACGCCCATACCTGACCTGTCGCCTGCGCCGCTTTCCGTTCCATGTCGAGAAACATTTCGCGCGACTTCAGAATGAAGTTTTTGCCTTCGAGCGTCACGCGGTCGGTCGGCTGCGGAGCGAGCCGGCCGGGAAGGAAGATCCCCATGCTGCTTGGATTGGGATAAACTTTCATCACTTTTTCAAGCCGGTCGTATTCGACGAGTTGCGCTGTTATAGATAGTTTTTTGAAATATGTCTCGTCAATAGAAGTTTCTTCGATTTCTTTTTTAGTTTTTTCGCCGCCCATTTTCTGGAGGTCGGCGATTGTGACGAAGACATCTTTCGAGACGCTGAAGACGGTGAGGTCATCGCCCCATGCTTCGAGGCGGCCGCCGCGCATCGCATTTCCTTCGGAACTGAAGGCGACTTGCGTGGGAATGGAGAGCCGCTTGTTCATGCCGTCCCATTCGGCGCTCGCGGCGCGAAAAAAATCGCCGTTCTTTGAAGTCATGGCGAAGTTGCCTTCGAGCAGAAGCTTCTCTCTGGTTGAATCGTAGCTTCCGGAACCGGCGGTGAAAGTAAGCGGAGGGCGGTCCGACCGCTGAAATATGCCGTCGTGAATTTTCGTGAACTTGTATTTCTTTTCGTCCGGCGACATCACGATTTTATCGACGCGGAACTCCCACTTCGCTTTTCCATTTTTAATGATACGGATCAGGCCGTCCGTGATCTCGATGGAGGCAGGCGTTTTTCTGCCGGCTTCCTCGATTTTCATTATGAAGGCGATTGTAATGAACGCGATAACGAGCGCGACGAAAATAAATACAAAAATGCGCCTTATTGATTCGAAGCCCTCGAATAGCATTGGTTCAGCGCGCCTCCACCCATTCCCGGATTCTGCTGAAGATGTCAACGCAGTCCGGATCGCTCATCATGCAGTGAAAAGCCTCCGGATAAAAAACGAATTCCTTTTCTTTTGAAGCCAGCTTCTCATAGAAATCGCGAGTCGATTTGGCGTCGACGGCGGTGTCGGCGCCGCCCTGAATAACAAGCGCGGGAACGTTGATCTTTCCTGCCGCGCCGCCCTTAGAAGCGCGGTCCATCAGTTTTTTTATGCTTAACAGATACCTAGCGCTGACGTATTTCAGGTGATACGGATCTTCGCGGTCGTACTTTATGTTGTCGATGTTTCTCATGCCGAGATGCTCTTCGCCAGTGGTTTTGACGACGCGCCAGCGAGGCTTAACGAGTAGCGAGAAAAGAAAGACCGGCCCTTTGATGATCTCCTTGATGGGGAATTTGTAAGCCGGCCGCACCGCTGGCGCCTGAAGTATCATTCCGGCTATGTCGCCCGGCGCGTCCATCATGTAATTGATATTGAGAATGCCGCCCATGCTTTCGCCGAGCAGGAATATCTTCGCTTTAGGGTGCCGTTCCCGCACGTGGGCGACGACGGCTTTGATATCGTCCATGATCAGCATCACTTTGGGCAAGTCGCCTTTCAGCCCGTCGCTCAGCCCGTGATGGCGGTGGTCCGGCGCATAGAACGCGATTCCGTTCGGCGCCATCTCATCAGCCATTAGCGCGAAGTACCAGCCGTGCGCCGACATTCCGTGCAGCGCGATGATCACGCGTTCTGTCTCTTTATCCTTCGGAAGCCAGTATTGCAGAAACAGTTTCGCCCCCTCCGCGGCCGCGATGAACTCATATTGGCCGTCGCCGGCGGCGCCTGCCGCTTTAAGCGAGTTTCTTACAACAACAAAATTCTCATCTTGTTTCGGATGCACTGTCGCCATGGAAGCATGTATCCTTTAATTTATTTATCGCGCGCGCGAGCGCCGCTCCAGATATTATTAACATTATAGAGAAAAACAAAGCAAGCTTTTGCGTCCATCCCGCCGCGTCCGGATAGAAAGCGCCGATGCGGGTCCACCAAGTGTCGAGCCGAGCCGCTGCCGCGGCTCCGCGCGGCGGCGCATATGACGCGATGCCCTTCCACGGGAAATCTTTCTGCATCTCCGCTTCGAGTTTTCCCTGTGAAAGGCCTCGATTCAATATAATATGCTTCAGCAGCCAGTAATGTCCCGCAAGCTGCGAATATTCAGGGATATAGTGTTCGCTGAGAATGTTGTCTCTCAGCTCGACGCGCGCCGGATTGAAGAATCCGTTGTATGGAGACGCGCGGTTCGCGATGATCAGGTATTCGCTCGCGCTCACGGAGACGCCGAGGATCTGAACGAGGAACGAGATCAGGAACGCCGCGCCGATGACGGCTCTTCCGGCGAGTCTGCGCGAAAACCCGGCGCGGTCGAACAGCGCTCCGAGCGGCAGTATCAGAAGCGGGACTGCCGGAAGAAGGAAACGAGGCCCCCATGCGAAATCGCCGCTCCATGCGTTCCACTTCGCGTACCCAAACAGCATAATGACAAACGTCGCCGCGACCGTCCATGCCAGCGCGGGCCGCTTTTTCGCGAAGGGCATCCATGCGAATACCAGCAGAATCAAGGACGGAACGAAGAAGAGCAACCCTTTGCCGGAACTGAAGAGCAAACCGTGCAGTCCGACGAGCAGGGGAACGCTGAATCCGTGAACGCCGTCCCTGTCGGCGCCGCCGAGGTATCCGAACTCGAAAATGCCGCCGAAACGCGCCCAGTTATACCAGAGAATGACAGCGATCCAGAAAGCGAATGGCGCCGCGAAAGCCGCAAAGGCGGCGGCGCGGCGCTCGCCGCGAGGCCGTGAGCGGAGCGAGGCGAGAAAGTAAAATGCCGCGGGCGCAGCAGCTAGCAGCAGAAACGGCTTGGCGGCCGCCATCAGACCGAGAAGGAAACCGGCTGCGAACGCGCGCCGCGCTCCGCCGGATTCGCGATAGGCTATCAGCGCGTAAAAACCGCCCGCCAGACACAGCGTCTGAAGAGGTTCGCTGAAAAGCGTTTTCGAGTGCGGCCAGACGAGGGTTCCGAGGCCGAGAAGGAATGTAAGCGCGAGCGCTGTTTTGAAATCACCCCATATGCGAAGGCACATCAGGAAAAACAGCCCGCATAGCGCCGCGCAGATCAGCGGCGAAGTAAATGATGTTATGAAAAACAGAAGAAATGCGGGATCGATGGTATTTGTTCTCGCGGCGGCGATGCGAGCGACGAGGTAAGCGGGTATCTCGGCGAGCGATTGACCTATGCCGTATTTCGAGACTAATTTGCCGTCGCGACCGTGCCGCAGAACGACCTGGCTGGAATCCGCGAGAAAAAAGCTTCCATCCTCGACAAGAGTGTTTGTGACGAGAAACATGCCCAGCGCGTCGCCGCCGGTAGGAAGCCCTTCGAGCGTGAGGGAAAAAACGGAGAAAAAGAAAATGAAAAGCAGAAGCGCAAATGAAGGGGAAACCGGTTTGTCTGCGTGAGCGTCAGCCATGATCAACAATTTTAGCGGTTCGCGGTGAAAGTCACAAACGGCAGTAGCGTAAATGCGAGGAACGAAGTGACGAAGCAACCCCGAACGTTCGTATCCAGTCTACTGACGGGCGTGTTTTTCGAGGAACGGCTTAATTGCCGCGAGCCAGTCGCTGAAGGGCGTTGTGCGTTTTACCATAGTTTCGTAGCCGAGAGGTTCGTCAACCGGTCGCTTAAGATAGTTGTATTTAGGCGCAATGCGGTAGGGCTCGCCCATTTTCTTCAGAGTCTTTTTGTTCGTGGTGGCCATGAGAATATTAAGAAGGGCCGCCTGGCTTGGATACAGCTTGAGCGACTTCAATTTGATTTCGAGAAGCGAGTCGTCGAGCGGCACATATTCAGTTTTCACATCATCGCGCGGAAGCAACTCGCCCACCCGGTATTTCTTTTTGTAGAGGTTATATGAAGAAAACTCATAATGTTTCGTTCCGGCGGGGAGCCGTTCGACAAGCAGCATGCCTATCGGCGACGATGCGTCGTGGTCGATGTGGCCGCCTTCGTAAGCGCCGGTGAAAATGGCGTTCGGTTTGATTTCGAGCGCGATTTTCAGCAAATCGCTGAAAATGCCGTCGAGATTTTTTAAGACGCCCATGTCGTGGTAGCCGAGAAAATACAGATGATCCTGCGGGACGCCGATGAGCTTCATGCAGTCGCGGGATTCCATTTCGCGAACGTCGGCAGGCGCGGAGAGGTCGCCGTTGGTTGTCCACGCGGCGTAAACGTCGTTGCCCTCGCGCATGTCGAGCGCCATCTTCGCCACGATGTCCAGTTCGTCGTCCTGATGCGCGAAGATATAAAGGATTTTTTCCTTAGTTTTTGCCGGCGTCGCAGGCGGGTTATCGCAACGTCCCGCCGCAGACATGAAGATAAGAGATATAGCTGTTATAAGAATAAGTTTGATTCGCATGCAGTCGCCTCCGCCCGCACATTATATTTCAGCGGCTGAACAAAAAAAACTCACAGCGCCTAATTTGACGATTCACCCGGCGAATGATAACTTATGTGAATTGGAAGTTTGAGTCATAGATTTGGAGACACATAGAAGATGAAATCCGAACAGGCGTTGATGGAACTGCTGAAGGAACTGGGCTGGTATATGAGCGGCGAGATTCACGGCGAGGTGAGCAAGACGCCGGTTGATCAGCTCGCGGCGGTTGTGCGCGAAGCGGCGGACGATACGATTTATAAGATAGATCAGGAAGTGGAGGACCGGATAATCGGGTTCTTCGAGAAGAAGATGAGGCCGGCGATTCCGTGCCTGCTGATAATGGAAGGCTCGCCGGAGGAAGGGATTGCGTTCAGCGCGAGCGGGCGCAAGAGCGACTGCGAGTGGACGATTCTGATGGACCCGCTGGACGGCACGCGCGGCCTGATGTACGGGAAGCGGAGCGCATGGATGCTTTCCGGGGCGGCGCCGGGAACGGCCGACGGAATGACATTGCGAGACATCACTGTTGCGGTGCAGACGGAGATCGCGCCCCCGAAGCAGACGCTTGTGGACCAACTGAGCGCGTTTCGAGGGAAGGGCGCGAAGGGCAGCCGCCGCAGTCTTTTGGGAGGCGACGAGAAAGTTTTCGAGCTTGCGCCGTCGCGCGCCGATTCGATCCACTACGGGTTCTCCACGTTCAATAAATTCTTTCCCGGAACAAAAGACATCATCGTCGCTGTGGAAAATGAGCTGAACCGGCGGCTTGAAGGGAAGGCGCAACTGGATTTCTATTTTGAGGATCAATATATATGCAACGGCGGCCAGCTCGCGGAACTGGCGACCGGGCACGACCGTTTCGTGTGCGAGCTGCGCGGGGTGATCTCTCCGGTTCTGGTTGAAATGGGCGGCAAACCGCTGCTCTGCGCGCATCCGTACGACGTATGCACGGAGATGATAGCGCGAGAGGCGGGCGTCATAGTGACTGACGCGAAAGGCGAGCAGCTTTCCGCGCCGCTTAACACGACGTATGACATCGGCTGGATCGGCTACGCGAACGAAAAGCTGCGCAGTCTTATGGAGCCGCCGCTGTTGGATATTCTGGCGAATATAAAAAGTTTTTTATAAGCGCCGGTTTTTTCCCCAAACGAAAGAGGGCGCGGAGTTCGCGCCCTTCAATCGCCCAGCGTTTTTATAACCCGCGATGAAACGCGGAACCATCAAGCCGCTTTATAGCGGCTTATTGAGCTTTTCTCGCGAGGTGTTCCGGCCGGATCGCCTGCAGAGCGGTCAGGTCCGGGGCGGAGTTAAGCTTGGATGTAGCATAGTTGTCGGACCGCGCCCAGTAGGTGGAGCCGTCTGCGGCCACGTATACGCCCATGTTGCTGTTCGTCGCCCGCGTTGTGAGGTCTGGAAAGTATGCGCGCACCGTCACTTCCGGCGTTGTGATGATGACGATGTTTTCAGTCAGCATCGAACCGGGGTTGCCTTCGGCGAGCATGCATCCGGTTGGATTGGCCGACGACGCGATCATATAGCTTGTGTAGTTCATGAAATAATCATACTCGATATACACTGTGGGGTAGCCCCAGTTGATTCCGTCGCCTGGATTGTTGTCGTACGCAACGATGCTGTCCGGGAAAACGCCCCAATTGGGATTCACAGGAGCGAGCGATGTGGCATTGCCGCAAGTGAAAGGCGAAGAGGGATCGATAACCGGATCAGGCGTTACAGGAGGCGTCGGCGGTTCTTCAGTCGTTGGAGGCTCCTGCGGCGTCGGCGGCTCATCGGGAGTCGTCGAAACAGGTTGATTTACAGTGATCGTAACGGGTTCGGACTGAAGCCAGCCGAACAGGTTCGCTACAACCTTCGCTTCGCCTGGCGCGGCGGCTGTAAAAATGCTTGCGGCGACAGAACCGGTTTGCGCCGGCGCAACAGTCCACGTGATGTATTTTGTGACGTTTTCCGTTTTGTTGTCGTTGTAAGTGAGGGCGGCGGAGAGAACGGAGGTCTCGTTAGGATACAGAGAAGCAGGGGTGGCTGCGGCTGTGAGCGTCTTGAAACCGTTGTGATTTATGAACTTGATAAGAAAATCGATTTTAGCGTCGAGGATCAGAATGTTTTTACTGCAAGAGGCGCTGCATTTAGCTGTTATTCTGAAATTCTTGGATTTGAGTATCTTAACGGCGTGTTTTTGATTTCCGCCGTAGAACGCGGTGTAAACGTTTTCGAGAGAGCGGAGAGTTTTCTGTTTTTGTTTGTCGGAATGCGGCCCGCTGAAAATGGAGTCCGGCGCCTGCTGCAACCCTGTCTTAATATCATTATATATTTTCTCGAACATCGGGTTGAGCTTGATGGTTTTTGTGTGGCATTCCGCCATGCGCGCGTCGGTGTCGGGATCGTATTCCTCGGCGTCGGCCGTCCGGGCGTCGGCGGCAAAGCTCAAGTCATCCGAGGGGGGCATCACCGCCACCGGCGAACCGCCGCCTCCGCAGCCGGCGAACAGCGCGGCAGCCATTATGAGTATCCCCGCGAGCGTTATGATTTGTTTTTGAGCTTTCATCTCGTCACCCCCGAACTCTATCGTATCTATCTTGTTGCCATCATAGGGGCAAATGAAACGCAGATCACAAAAAACAGAGCGATATATTGCTTAATGCCAACAATTGTCGCAAAAATGTTTGAACGGACGAATCAGGGGTATATAGATAGACAATAGGAGCGGCGCGAAGCTCGTTTCTACCACAAAGAATCCACAATTAAACAACAAATATAAAAAACATTTTATCGCCAAATCGTGATGGCCGTGAATCAGGCCGGGAATGCGGCGGCTGAAAATTTCAGATCAGCGGCTGCAGTTTGCGATTTCGTCGATAACATTTTTCGCGTGCGGCGCGAGTTTGAAGAAGTTCTGAATCTTTTCACAGGCGTCGAGTTCGGCGCATAAGCCGCAGTTCGCGAGTTCCTTTGATATCGAGCAGGCCCGGATCTCGCATTCGCCGCAGTGTCCGCATTTGCGGCCCTCGACGATGCAGCCGTCGCACCACACATCGTCCGGAGATATGTTTGCGTTGTATTCCTTGGCCCACAGTTCTGCGATCGCCGCGATTTTCGCCGCGTCGCCAGCTTTCGTGGCTATGTATCCGGGGCAGTCAGAGCAGACAAGTCCGCAGCAGGCGATCATTTTTTCTTCATTGTTTGTCATGAAAGACTCCTTTTCAACGGCAGAGTTCCATTATTTATATTGATTATCAGACAGCGTCGAATGCGTTGTCAACCGGCCCGCAAACGATCATATTAATATTCTTGTAGCGGGCGGCTTAGTTATGATATACTTAACGTCGCTCAACTTAATTTGCTAACATGGACAACACGAATAGAAGGCGCGGAGAAAATCCGTTGACTGATATTTGCGATAAAAATTTGAGCCGGCCGCGCCGCCGGCGAAGTTCCGTTGCCCGCAGACCGCGCTTAGGCGCGTCCCTATAATAATGATGCCCTGAAAGGAGAGATTTATGATCAAGTTCAGTAAAGAACAACTCAAGATTCCGAAGATGATGAGACCTGTATATCTTGTCACCGCTGGAGAATCGGAGTTCCGGCGCGCATTCCCGGAGAAGCGCACCGAGGAGCTTTGCGTTGACGCCATGAACATGGCGGCCGAATTAATCGGCATGTCGCCCGCGGAAATGAAGAGTTACATTCACTCCTGCTACTATGGCCACTTCGCGGATCACTTCGGCGACCAGTTGCTCGGCGAAGCGCTGATACACGACCGGCTCGGGCTCGACCCGCTCGGAAATGTCGGCGTGAAAACAGGCGGCGCCACAGGCGGCTCCACTCTTTGGGAAGCCGTCAAGACGGTCGCTTCCGGTTATTCCGACTGCGCGCTCGCGATGGGCTGGGAACGCATGGACGAAGTTCCAACGGACGAAGGCAACCACCTGATCTCCTGCGCCGCTGATAAGGACTGGGAGACTCCGCTCGGCCACATCTACACCGGTTACTACGCCGTAATGGCGCAGAAATACTGGCAGGTGTTCGGGAAGTCCGAACCTTCCTTCCGCCGCACCATGGCCGAAATTTCAGTAAAGAACCACGGCTATGCCTGCCACAATCCGTTCGCGCAGTCGCCGATGAAAATAACGGTTGAAGACGTTCTGAAATCGCCGATCGTCGCCAATCCGCTTCGCGCGCTTGACGCCTGTCTCATGAGCGTCGGCGCGGCGTGCTGCATCGTTGCCGACGAAAAGACAGCCTACAAGATGTGCAAGAACCCGCTGCTCGTGTATGTCGCCGCCGGTTCGCACACTCTTCGCGCCGGCGACAGGCGCGATATGGAGATCCCGCTTCTTCCGAACGAAAAAGCGAGTCAGTACAAGGATCTCGAAAAACGGTTCCCCGGCGCGGGCCGCTATCCGGGCTTCACCGGGTTCCTCGGCGCCCGCATGTGCGCCTATTACGCCTATCGCATGGCCGGCGTAAAAGATCCGAATGTGGACTTCGACCTCGTCGAACTTCACGACGCTTTCACCATCAGCGACATTCAGACGTACGAAGACATCGGAATCAGGCCGTATGGCGAAGGCCGCACTTATGTCGAGTCCGGCGACTGCTACCACACCAATCCGCACACAGGCAAACCCGGCCAACTCCCGGCGAACATCTCCGGCGGTCTCATCGGCTGCATGCACGCCGTCGGCGCGACAGGCCTCATGCAGGTTGCCGAAGTCGCTCTCCATCTCTGGAACAAACACGGCAAAATCCACGGCGACGCGAAACGCTGGAAGTCATTCGGAAAAACCAAGCCGAAAGACTGGAAAGACCTTCAGGTTAAAGGCGCGAAACGCGGGTTGGCGATCAGCCATGCCGGCGTCGGCTCTCATGTCACCGCCACTATCCTTGTACATCCCGATCATCAGCTTAAAGGAGGCAAATAATCATGGCCGACGCAAAGAAAAAAGCCCCGTCAGTAAAAGTCGTTAACAATCGCTACAAAGTTAAAGGCTCGTTTCACGAAGCCACTCCGAACGCTCCCATTATCAATGAAAAGGGCAAGCTGTGCGGCGTTACGAACCCGCGCAGCATGACCTATCTGCATTCGTATGGAAAAGATGCGCCGTTTTTCGAAGGCATCGCGAAAGGCATTCTTCGCGGAACGCGCTGCGACAATCCGAAATGCGAATCCAAGGGATCGATCTATCTTCCTTACCGCATTTTCTGTCCGGACTGCCTTAAGGAAATGAAAATAGTCGATCTGACGAAGGTTGCGAAGAAAACAGCGAAAATTCACACCTTCATGATCACGGAACGCACCGGCGCTTTCAACACGCTCGGCATTCCGATTAAGTTCATCAACATCGAGATCGACGGCGTTGTCACGATCCTGATGAGTTATGTCGTCGCGGGTGAGCCGGAGATCGGCAAGCGCGTTGTTCCTGTTTTCAGGACGAAAAATCCGACCTACACAATCACTGACCTTGCGTGGGTTCTCGAAGGAACGCCGGCGAGCAAACTCCCGAAAGGGTTCACGTTCTAAGAGTATTTGTTGTTACAGTAATTTCAGGGAGCGGGTCTTTTCGAAGGCCCGCTCTTTTTTTTTCTGCAAATGCGTAAATATCGCGCGCGCGCGTCTTTTAAAAAGTATTTGCAAAATCGGCTGTTTCGCTCATAATTTTACGGACAACCTTGATGAAGGGATGATGCTAATGGCAGCGGCAAAAGTAAAAAAAGCGACGATCAAAAAAAGCGCGGTCTCCGGAAGCGTGAAAAAAGCGACGGCGGGCTCGGTTAAGAAGAGCAAGCCGATAATCGTGAGCAAGTTCGGCGGCACGCCCATGGCGAGCGCAAACAACGTCGAAAAGGTCATAGAAATGATCCTCGCCGATAAGAGGCGAAGAATCATCGTCGTGTCTGCGCCCGGCGCGAGGGGCAAAGGCGATAAGAAAATCACCGATCTGCTGATAGGCGCCGCGAAAGCAAATATGCCCGACAACCGGAAGGTCACCGACCTGCTGATAGGCGCTGCGAAGTCGGTTCAAGGCACTGATGACCAGAAGAAACACGTTCGCGAGATCATCAGCCGTTTCGCCGAGATCGCGGCCCGCACCGGCGCCGGTCTGGATATTCTTGAGAAGGCTGTTGCGGATCTCGATGAACGGCTGGCCCGCAAGGACAGGAATCAGGCGCGGCGCATGGACTCTATCAAGGCGTACGGCGAGGAATGGTCAGCGAGGATTCTCGCGGAGGCGCTTTCGAGTCGCGGATACGAAGCGCGGTATGTCGATCCCAAGGAAGCCGGCATGGTTGTCACTTCCGAGTACGGCAATTCGCAGCCCGAAAAGATTTGCTATAAGAACCTCGCAAGACTCGCGAAACTCGATGAGATAATTATCTTTCCCGGTTTCTACGGATATACGAAGGAAGGCGAAATCGCAACGTTCAGCCGCGGCGGCTCGGACCTCACAGGCTCGCTAATCGCGGCGGCGGTCAAGGCAAAGGTTTACGAAAACTTCTCCGACGTGCACGGCATTTTCGTAGCAAACCCGAAAACCGTAAAAAGCCCGAAACCGAAAGTCATTAAAAAACTCACCTTCCGCGAACTGCGCGAACTCTCATATTCCGGCTTCTCGGTTTTTCACGACGAAGCGGTGCAGCCGATATTCCAGCACGCGCCGGACGTGCCGATACATGTCAGGCATTACGCCTACCCGAAAGTCGATGGAACGTGGATCGTGCGCCACCGCAAAGCGGTTAAGCACGAAGTGTCGGGCATCGCGTCGGATTCCGGATTCGCATCGATCAACGTTGAAAAACATCTTATGAACCGAGAAGTCGGATTCGGCCGCAAGTTGCTTGAAATCTTCGAGAAGCGCGGGATTTCATACGAACATTCGCCGTCGAGCATCGACAGCATTTCGGTTGTATTCAAGACGAAGAACGGCGCGACGCCGGAAGTGATCGAAAGCATAGTCGCGGAGATAAAGAAGACGCTCAAGCCGGATTCGATCAGGACGCAGAGCGACCTGGCGATGATTTGCATAGTCGGCGAGGGAATGCGGGACAGCATCGGCATAGCAGGGCGCGCCGCGAGCGCTTTCGCTTCGGCGAACGTCAATATCGAGATGATAACACAGGGCGCGTCCGAGATCAGCATTGTCTTCGGCGTCGAACACAAAGACGTCGACCGCGCCGTCAAATCGCTATATATGAAATTAGTTCACAATAAGAAATAGATTTGACGCTTAATCATTGATTCTAAATAGTGTGACTCCGTCGCAAAGCAAGGCGGCTATCGCTCGCGGCGTTCCAAGAAAAAGCGCAAGAGCGGGCAGGATGCCTGCGCTCCCAAGTTGTGCGTATTGTGATTAACTAATCACGAGAACGTCTTTAACGGTGTTAAAGACAAGTTCCGGAGTAATATCTTCCAAGCATTTTCTGTGTTCGCAGTTGATGTCGGAGCAGGGCGCGCAGTCGGAGAAGAGGCAGACTTCGCGGTGGTTGCGGCCGAGCAAGCCGAACCGCGCGGGAAGCGTCGGGCCGTAGATGCCGACGCACGGGGCGCCCGTCGCGTCAGCGACATGCAGCGGCCCGGAGTCCACGCCGACGATGACGCTGCACCGCGCCATCAGCGCCGCAGAATCGAGTATCGATTTCCGTGTGAAGTCCTCAATGATAACCGGCGCCGAAATTTTCCCGGTGAGTTCGTCAATGACAGCCTTGTCGGCAGGAGAGCCGAAGCAGATCAGCTTGCAGCCGAGTTCCGAAGCGAGCATATCCGCCAATTGCGCGAATTTTCCGATATTCCAATTGCGTGAATGGTGGCCGGCCGAGGGAATGAGTCCGGCAAGCCGGTCTTCGACGGCGACGCCGTTTCCGACGAGAAATCCGTCGGCATATCGCCTGCTATCTTCCGGCGCGGTGATTTCCAGTTCTTTTGCCGGGTCTTTCATGCCGAGCGCGCGGACGAGGTCGAGCGAGATGTCAGCCGTGTGCCGCGTATTGCGGCCCTTAACGTCCACGCGGAAATCGGAGAATATTTCATTTGAGGAGTAGCTGACCATGAAGCGCGGGCGGCCCATGGCGAGAAGCATGCTCGGCGCGAATTTCCGCTGCGTGTCTACAATGAGATCGAACTTTTCGCGCCGCAAAGCGCGGGAGAATTTTTGAAAATTGCTCAGGCTCAAAGATTCGTACAAATGAAATTCGAGAAGATCGTCGATGTAGGGGCAGTTGTCGAAAACCGGGCGGACATAGTCGCGGAGCAACTTTCCGATGAAAACCGTGCGCGCGCCGGGGAACTGTTTTTTCAGCGCGCGAAAGAGCGGAATGATGAACAACAGGTCGCCGAGCCCCGGAACGCCGATATAGACGCCGATTTTTTTTATGTAGCGAAGCTGTGACGGATTTTTTTTAATAAGCATCGGTTTGCTTCCGGCCCAGGATAAATTCGTTATAGACGCGCGAAAGGCCTTCGAGCCTTTCTGTATTATTTTTCGAGTTGTCGCCGCGGGCGAGTTTTCTGCGGCGTGACCACAGCTTAGGATAAATCTGCGCGGCCATCATCAGGCGAAGCGCGAGTCGCCCCGGCGCGGCGCAGTGCCTGTTATAGTAATGAAAAATCCATTTGTAGTGGTTATATGAAATTCTTGCGAGATCGTGATAGGCGTCCTCGCCGAGATGCCGCTGGCCGCGCTTGTGAATGATCGCGCATGAATAAAGATAGAATATTTTCCAGCCCGCGCGCGCGGCGCGGTAGCAAAGCTCAACGTCCTCTCCGTACATCCAGAACTCTTCGTCGAACGAGCCGACCTGATCGATGACCGACCGCCGTATGAGAAGGCAGGCCCCGCATATCACTTCAACCTCCGTGTCGCGGGTGATCGCGCCCGGCTTGACTTCGTAGCCGCCGAGCAACTTGCCGAGATAGAATGTGTCTATGAACGTGCGCGCGAGCGTAGGATATCTGTAAACGGAAGGCTCCTCGCTGCCGTCTGCGTTCAGGGTGCGGCAGCCGATAATGCCGGCTTTCGGATTTTTCACAAAGAAATCTATCATCGAATCCAGCGCGCCCTGCGGCATTTCCGTGTCAGGATTCAGGAACAGAATGTAATCGCCCTGCGCGAGCGCGACGCCTTGATTGCAGGCTTTCGCGAATCCGGCGTTTTCCGTGTTTGCGATGACGGACACCCATGGAAATGCCTGCCGCACCGCGTCGACCGAGCCGTCGGATGATGTGTTGTCTATGAAAATAACTTCGAACGAGACCTCCGACTGCAATTTGCCGAGGGATGCGAGGCACTCGGAAACGAGGCCTTTCATATTGTAGTTGACGATAATAATGGTGAGGTCCATGCGCGGGCGCCGCTATCGCATGATGCGGCGGACTCCCTTGTAAACTTCGCTTGCCGGAATCGCGGTGAGGCAGTAGTATTGCTCGAAGTCCATTTCGCAAACCGATTTTGAGCAGGGCGAGCAGTCCACGCCGCGGAAGAAAGTGAGATGTCCGTCGCCGGCCGGGCCGTGATAAGCCGGATTTGTTGAACCGAAAATTGCGGCGGTGGGCACATCCTGCAAAGCGGCGGCGTGCATCAGGCCGCTGTCGTTGCTGACGAAAGCCGAACAGAGTCGGATAAGGGCGAAAGCCTGCCTGATAGTGGTTTCGCCCGAAGCGATAGTGATCGGCGAGCCGGCGAGACGCTGAATCTCCTCGGCGCGGCCGCGTTCTTCGCCCGAACCGAAAACGATGATTTTCGCGCCGTCGGCTGAAATCAGTTTCGCGGCCAGATCGGCGTAATGAATGACCGGCCATTGTTTCGATTCCCATCCGGCGGCGGGGTTTAAGCCTATGATTTTGTCAGTTGCCGCGATTCCGTTGCGGGCGAGAAAAGACTCGGCGAACGAGCGGTCCGCATCGGTCATCCATAGCTCGTAATACCGTTTCTTAGGTCTCAGGCCGGCCGTGCGCAACACCTCGAACACGCCCTCGACACCATTCATCGGCCGTTCGAGCGTTATGACTTCAGATTTGTATTTCGCGCCTGACAGCTTTGTGAGAATGTCGAATCTGTTCGTGTTCTGAAGGTTCAGAACCATGTCGAACTGGCGCGATCTCATCTCGAGCGCGAAGCGGATAAACCCCATCAGGTCTTCCGTGTTTTTCCGTTTGCGATAGGGAATGATTTCCGAAACGTAAGGGCAGGGCTCGAGGAGTTCCTTGTACTGTTCGCCGATCATAAACGAAATTTTCGCTTCGGGAAAAGTTTTCGCAACAGAAACGAGGGCTGGAAATGAGCGGATGATGTCGCCCAGAGCGCTGACCTTGATGATTAAAATATTTTTTACTGACGATTTGTCTATATCCATAATTTTTACTTTATCGAATGCTTCTTCTTTCTTCTGAAAATGTCGCCCGCCAGTTCGCGGTAAGCTTTGAGACGGGAAAGGGTTTTCTCGTCGTTGCGGCCCATACGGACGCGAGCCCCGTAAAGCGCCGTTTTGTACAATATTTCGATGTAGATAAACAGAGACCACGCGGCGACGAACGAAAAGGGATAATGTTTGCGGTACAGGTAAAGAGCGCTGCGGCGAGAACTCGTGATAGTGATATAGGGTTCCTGATCGGTGCTGGCGTAGCCGTGGTGGATGATGTTGCAACCGGTCAGCGCGTAAGTCTCCCAGCCTTTTCTGCGGGTTCGGATGCACCAGTCTATATCGTCAGCGTAGAGGAACGAATTTTCGTCGAGCAGGCCGACCTGATTGGCGGCGGTCCGGCGGATCATGAGGCAGGCGCCCTTGATGATATCCACGCGGCAGGCGCCGTTTTCCTTTATTTCGGGATATTTGTCCTCAATCTTCAGGACGCCGCGCGCGAGCCGCGGATAGAAAGGCGCCTTTTCGAAGTAGCGCGACAGAGGCACGGGAAAGCTGAACCACGAGGTCTGGTCCGAGCCGTCGCTGTTAAGCAACTGGCAGCCGACGACGCCGACGTGGGCGTGCTCGTCGAGGAAGCGGAGCATGGCGGCCAGCGATTCGGCCCTGACTTCTGTGTCAGGATTCAGAAGCAGGATATGCCGGGAATCGGATTTGCGGATGCCCTGATTGTTGGCGACGGAATAGCCGACGTTGCGGTTATTGCGTATGAGCAAGGCATCGGGATGTTTGCCGACGACCATCTCAGGCGTGCCGTCGTCCGACGCGTTGTCGACGACTGTGACGCGGTATGAGAAGGGGTATTCGCCGGTGAAAATAGACGTGAGGCAGCGGTCGAGCAGTTCCCTCGTTTTATAACTGACGATGATGATGGCGAGATCAACCATTGTTTGTCTTCAATAGGCTCCGCGCGGCGGCGGCTATTGCCTCGGGTTGGATTTCGTTAATGCACGATTCGTGTCCGCATTCCGGCGACTTGCACGGATTGCAGGACTCGCGGCGCCAGACAATTTGGTGGCGGTCGCCTCGCGGGCCGTAGCGGTCGGCGTTTGTAGGTCCGAATATCGCGACAACCGGCGTTCCAACCGCCGCGCCGAGATGCATGGGGCCGCTGTCGTTCGATATCAGCAGCCTGCATTTTCGCAGCAGAGCGCCCGTTTCGAGTATGTCCAGTTCGCCCGCCAGAGACACCGCCCGGTTTCCAGTTTCGGCGGCGATCTTCTCGCATATAGGCCGGTCGGGCCCGGAACCGATCAGCGCGAACCGGAGATCGACGTCCATTTTTAACATCCTTAATAACTCTGAAAATTTTTCCGCCGGATACAATTTGTACGGGCTGCCGGCTCCGGGATAGACTGCTATAAGATTCTTCATATACGTGAGGCCGCGCGCTTCCAGCAGAGAACCGACTTTCTTTTCGGCGTCGGCAGGTATTGTTATATGCAGTTCGCGCGTTGCGGGATGAATGCCCGCCGCTTCGAGCACGTCGAGGTGCCTGTCGATCGCGTGCCGTTTCATCTGTTTCTGATTTCTGATGTGAGCGGCGTGTGACGTCACGCGGTAGCGGGTTCTGAGGAAATATGGAATCGCGGAGTTTCGCAAGTCGACCACGAGGTCGTATTTGCAACTTCGCAGTTCGTTTACGAGACGGACGACGCCCCTGAATCCCGCGTGGCGGCCTTTGTTTTCATAAACGATCACGCTGTCCACCCACTCATGGCATTTCAGGAGAGGGGCGGCGGTCGGGCCGACGACGACGGTGATCTTCGAACCGGGAAAATTATCCTTCAGAGCTTTCATAACCGGCGTGGTCAAAATGACGTCGCCGATGCATGAAAGGCTGATAAGCAATATTTTATTAACGCTTTTGAAGCGCTCTGACGACATTGTCATTTGCCGCCTTTAGATTTCTTTGATATCACGTCAAGATAGACTTCCTCGATCTGGCGCGAGGTGTTATTGACGTCGAACTCGCGGATGACGAACTCGCGCGCCATTGCGGCGCGGTCGGCCGCTTCGCCCGGTTTTTCCAGCGCTTCGATGAGCGCCTCGCCGAGCGCTTTCGGATCGTTCGGAGGCACGAGCAGGCCGGTCTCCCTGTCGCGAACGATTTCGCGGATTCCGGCGACGTCCGTCATCACGGCCGGCCGGCCGAAAAGCGCAGCCTCCACGAGAATAACTGGGAGGCCTTCCTTTTCGACGGACGAAAGAACCGAAACGTCGAGCGTGTTAAGCATGCGGGGCAGGTCGCGACGCGTGCCCGCGAAAACTATTTTATTCGCGATTCCGAGTTCCGCGGCCTGTTGTTCGAGCGGCTGGCGCAGTTCGCCGTCGCCGACGATCAGCAACCTCGCGGCCGGCCGCCGGGCGGCGACCGCAGGAAACGCGCTCAGCAGCACGCTGTGTCCCTTCATATGAACGAGCCGCGCTATGACCCCGATCACTTCGGCGTCAGCGGCGAATCCGAACTCCTCGCGCGCGTTCTCTTTGCTTTCAAGGCCTTCCTTGTAGCGGTTGAAATCGATTCCGGTGTAAACGCGGCGCATGAACTTTTCCGGAACGCTCTGCCTGCGCAGATTGTCCATCACCGCTTCCGAGCAAGGCATTATTCTGTCGCATTTCATATAGCGATGCTTTTTAGTGATTTTAAGGACGGAAGCGACGCATGGCGTTCCGGCCATGCGCGCTGCGGCGGACCCGAGCTGCGCGCTGCTCGTCAGGTGCGCGTGCAGAATGTCGATATTTTTTTCCTTCAGGATTTGCGACAACCGCCAAGCCGCGTAGTAATCGAATTTGCTGCTTCTGACCTCGAGAGGCATGACGTTCGCGCCGTCCTGTTTCAGGCGCTGGTAATTCACGCCGCCGGGAGGCACGACAATTAAAACCTCGTGGCCCTGCCGCTCCTGCGCGTGAAGCGTGTCGAGCAGCATCGTGTACCAACTGAGGTCGATATTGTTTATGAAGTGAAGGATGCGCATTTTCAGTTCAGCAGTTTCCGATATACAGCTTCAGTGCTGTCGACCATTTTTTGAACCGTAAAAGAACTCACGACTGATTCGCGGGCCGCGTCGCCGAGCCGCCTCGCGCGGTTTTCGTCGGAGAGCAGTTCGGAAATTGCGGCAGCGAGAGCGCCGTCGTCGCGCGGTTTGATTAGTATCCCGTTGCGGTCGTGCCCGATCGCCTCCGGGATTCCGCCGACGTCTGTCGTCACAATCGTTTTCTTCATCCCCATCGCTTCGAGGATGACATAAGGCAACCCCTCGCTTGTGGACGAAAGCACGAAGATGTCCAGCAGATAAAGCAGGTCGCGCACGTCGTTGCGGATGCCGAGGAACCGGAACTTGTCGTCGAGTCCGGCTTCGCGCGCCATCGTTTCGAGCTCTTCGCGCTGCGGGCCGCCTCCGACTCCGAGGAAGAGAACGTTCTTGTGCTCTGCGACAACCTGCCGCGCCGCCTGAACGAAAACGTTGTAGCCCTTGCGCGGCGTGAGAGACGCCACCATGCCGACAACTTTCGTGTCCGCTCCGATTCCGAATTCATCGCGGTAGCGCTTCTTCATCAGTTCGGCGCGTTCCTCGTCATAAATCTCCGGCGGAATCCCGTTGTGGATCGTGCCGATACGTTCCGGATCCGTTCCGAAATGGCTGAGCATATGATTGCGGACGAAATCGCTGACAGCGATCATGCGGTCGCTCCAGATCATCACGCGGCTGCCAATGTGGACGCTGTAAGTGCTGTGGCAGGTTGTGAGGAAAGGGATATGCCGCGACTGGTTGCGGAGCGCCATGTAGCTTATCCATGCAGGCACGCGGGAGTGCGCGTGTATCAGTTCGATCTTGCGCTCCTCGATCAGCTTGCGGATCGGGCTTACGCTGTTGAATATGACCAGAGGCGATTTCGAGTGCACCGGCAGCTTGATATGGTCCACGTTGGCGTCTTCGAGTTTTTCAACGAGTTTTCCGCCGAAGGAGACGACGAGCGGGCGATAACCTTTCTGCTTCAGGCCGCGCGCGAGATCGATGACGTGAGTTTCCACGCCGCCAACGCGAAGCTCGGGCAGCGTGAGCAGCACATTCGGTTTTTCCGCGCCCGCGGTTCCGCGCGCCGGGCCTATATATCCTTTTTTGGACCGCAGCGTCTCGTAATATATTTCGAGCACGTCGCTGACCATTTTTCGCTGTGAGAATTTGCTGACAATATCGTGATAGCCGCCTTCGGTCAGTTTCGCCGCGAACCCGCGGTCTTCGAGCAGCCGGGCGATGTTATCCGAGAGCGTCGCCGAATCTTTCGGCTCGGCGAGAAGCGCAGTGCGGTTGTTTTCAAGCATCTCCGGAATTCCGCCGACGCGGGTTGCGACGATCGGCACATGGGTGGACATCGCTTCGAGGCAACCCATCGGGAAGCCCTCGTACAGCGACGAGACAACGTAAACGTCCATTATGCCCAGCAGATCGTAGATGTCTGTTCTCACGCCGGTGAAAATGAGGTCTTCGGCCATTCCGAGTTCAGCCGCGCGGTCCTGAAGCTCTTTGCGCAAAGGGCCGTCGCCGACCAGGATCGCTTTAACGCCCGGAACGCGGTTCTTAACCTGCCGAAGCGCATCGACGAAAAATCGAAGACCTTTCGTCATCGTGAGGCGGCCGATCGAGCCGATGACCGGAGCGCCTTCTGGAATCCCGAGCTCTTTTTTTACATCCGCTGCGGGCCGCCGCACCTCGAAATCACGCGTAGCTTCTTCAATGTTTATCCCGTTGTAAACGACGCGCATGCGGTCACGGTCCGCGCCGAGTTTATCCGCCATGTGATCGAGCACGACACGGCTCACGCAAATGATCCGGTCGCCGAGCGCCATGACGCGGCTGCCGATATGCGGCGCGTATTGGCCGTGCGCGGTGATGATGAACGCGGCGCGCCCGTCGCGGACTGCGTAATGGGCGATCCACGCCGGAACCCGGGAATGCGCGTGAACGACGTCGATGCCGCGCTCGTCAACGAGCTTGCGGACGCGCGAAGCCATGTCGCGAACAGTGATCGGCGATTTGCGGTGGACGGGCAGGGTGATGTGCTCGATGCCCGACTCTTCGAGGCGAGGCACAAGCGCGCCGCCGTTCGATACGACCACGACGTTGTGGCCCATCTTTTTCATGCCGCCGGACAGCGCGAGCACATGCGTCTCGACTCCGCCCACCGTCAGTTCGGGAAGCAGGTACAGAATGTTCAGCGGGCGTTGGTTTTCGACGTCCATACACGAGCCCTTCATTTGATGAGATGCCATTTGGCGAAATACATCGCCCATAGCGCGCCTGTTATTATTACAATCGCTATCGCAGCTTCGTATTCGCGGTTCTTCGCCGCCTGCGCGAAGCTGAATCCGCCGCCGGAACCGTTGGCGCGCGCCGGCCAGAGCCTCGGAAAGAAACGCGGAACTTCAGCGCAGAACTTTTCGTACTCGGCGCCGAACGCTTCCCGAAGATATGTCTCCTCGCGGTAGATCGTCGCATAGTATATCACGAAAAAGAACGGCACGTACGCGCCTATGACATACACGTTGGACGCGGCGATGACGAACCCGAGATACATCAGAAAACTGCCGACGTAAAGCGGATTGCGCGTGAACGCATACGGCCCCGACCGCGAGAGCGTTTTGTCTTTTTGAATATATCCGGCGGATGCGATGCGGATCGCTTCGCCGAACAGCGCGATCGCGGTTCCGGCGGCCAGATATCTGATGTCGGTCGGCTTTGCGAAAACCAGCGTCGCTATCGCGAACAGATGTCCGAGCCGAACTCTCCACTTCTGAAGTAATTTTGTTGTCGTTTCCATGTTTTTCCGTTCAACGTATCGTATAGGAAAGAAAATGTCCGTCCTGAAACTGCGCGACTTCATCGTGGCCGCTGACGCTCGGCATGAAATCCTTGATCACGGCATAGTCAAATCGCGCTGATCCGAATTTGCCGCCGAATCCGTAGGTTGTCATTCCGTTCATCGAGCCGATGCGGACGAAAGCCCTGCGGTCAAACGAGCGCTCGACGCCGCCGAAAAAGCGCGCTTCGAATCCGTGGCGCCAGTTGAGTTCCACATCCGTCGCGGCGAGCGTCGCTGCGTTCCAATGCGGGCGGTAGGCCGCGCCCAGCGTAACCGTGCACGATTCGTCGCCGTTTTTCTTGTCGCCGCCCAGCCGCGTGAGCAGTCCGCGCACGTTCACTCCGTATGACATTCCGCCGTTAGTTTCATAATAAAAACTGAAGCCGCCGCCGGTTTCGAAGGACCTCTTGCCTTTGATGCCTTGTTCAAAGTCGCTATAGCGGCGCCAATCGGAATCGATGTAGCCGGCGTCTATCTTTTCGGAATCGCGCATGCCTGAGTATGCGAAGCGGCGCTCGCGGCCCATCAGTTTTTCGTTGACGGGCAGAACGCCGTTCGTGTCGGTGTAGTCGACGCCCCATTCGCCGGGGATGGTGAACCCGAGACCGGCCGCCAAATCTCCCTGCAGAGGGATGACGATGCCGGTTGTGTCGGAATTGAACTGGTCCAGATTCTTTGTTTTTCCGGGAAAGTGCCGGAGGCTGTGATTTCCCGAAATAGCAAAGCGGTCCGAGCGCAAGGCGGCAGAGGGGTTCCAGAACATGCCGATCGGGTCGTCGGCGACCGCAGTGAAGGCGCCGCCCATGCCGGCCGGGCGCGGCGCCGCTTTTAAGAGATAATCTATCGCGCGGTCGGAAACTGCGCGCGCGGAAACGCTCAGGGCCAGCAGCCAGAGTATCATCGGCGCGGCCGTTTTAATTATTCTCATTCCTGAATTACCCCTGTTCCCGAACCGTTGCCGAAGAAAAGACGCTCGATCTCTATAGCAACTTTTTTCGACTCATCGAGCGCTTTGAATCCGCGCTTACTTTTGCGAAGCGCGTCGGAAATGCTCTTATTGAGGTCTTTGATGTCCGTATAAGTTATGTATTGCTCGTCCATGAGATCCTGAAACAGCCCCTCGAACTTGTTGCGGTTCTTTTTGCGGCCGACCTTGACGACGATCGCATACTTGCCGCCGGAGATTATTTCGGAGACCATCGATACGCTGTCCTCGGTGACGATCACGATTTCGCAGAGGCCGATTATTCCCGGCACCGGGTTGTCCGGGCTTTCCGAGGCGAACAGCGTGTAGGCGTTCGCAGGGCTGCCCTCGAGGCGGCCCCTGATCGCTTTTTCCGCCGCCGGCGCGGTTCTTCTGGATGTCGTCGTCAGCAGCGAAAGCCCGAAGTCCGAGCATGCCTTGAGAATTTCATCCATCATTGAGCCGGCCATTTCAGCCGAAATGAAATTGAGCGAACTGTCTCCGCCCACGAGAAGCCCGAACGGCCGTTTCACGTCGGTCTTGAGCTTCGCATACAGGGTCACGGCCTCTGCGAAAATGAAACCTTCGGAGATGTCGCTTGTCGCGCCCATTGTGTATATGACGTTGTCTCCGAGGCAGCGGCGCTGATCGTGTCTCGGCGCAATGACGAGGTCGAAATCGTCATTGGAAAGCAGGGACGGCCTCATGCAGATCACCGTTTTCGCGTCCCATATCCTGCCGAGCAGGAATGTGACCGGGTGCGTGATCGAACCGGCGGAGATAATAATTTCAGGCGAAAATTTTATCAGGTTGGCGACTTTCGTTTCCGTGACGCGCTGTATCCAGAAAAGAATCAAAGGTTGCGAAAAGTTGAATCGGCGCGCGAGGCAGGACATCGCGACGAGAAACAAATAGTACGGCTTGCTCATCCGTATCTCCAGTTTCTTGCCGATTGAATTGGGAAGTTTGCGCACGACGCCCTCGGTCTGATGCACGTGGCCGCGTTTGCCGTCGCTGACAATCAGAACCCTGCGCTTCGCTTTCCCGATTTTTTTCTCTTCGCCCATAGTAAAACCATATAGCAGTATTTAATAAGGTAATTCTATAAGTTAGCAGTGTAAAAATCAATTTTGAGGATAAATGAATTACTCTAAAACATATACGGTATCGGAGGGCTTGGAGCCGCCGAGAACGATGATTCGCCCGCTCACTCCCTCGGAAAGTTCTTCCAGACGCGTTTCTTCCACGTACAGGTCGTCTTTAAATACGATAATCTCGCTGCTGAGATTTACCGCTGTTGCTTCGAGAGCGTCACCGGCGGGAGAGCCTTTGACTCCCAAAATCGCATGCGATGAAAGCACCTGCGGGTCCAGAACCGCTTGAGAGCCGTAGGCGCGAAGCGCCGCCGTGGCGTCAGAAAAAAGAAAAACGCCGGGTCCGAATTTGACCGCCGCCGCCGCGTATGCGCCGGCAGGCTGGCTGTTAAGAAAATCCGCCATCCGCCGCGAGTCGTCGGGCTTATTGAACAATTCGAATCCATCCGAGCCGGTTACGGTTTTTCCGTCGGGCGAAAATGTCACGATGTTATAGCCGAGAACGCTTTTTGACAAGTTTTCGCCGTCCACGAAAATGCCGTCGTTGCCGCTGTAGAAAGCTGAGGAAATAATAAAAATCGAATGCTGAAAACCCGCGGGCGACGCGGCGGCGGGATGCGTCGTATTTTTAAGGATATACATTTTATCGCCGGAGGCTTTGATGAGAATGTAGGCCTCGTACAGTTCTTTTCCGATGACGCATGGGATCTCGCCGGACATTACAGCCTCGGCGACCGTCATTTTTCTCCATGATTGCTGCGCCGATCCCAGATTTGAGGAGGGATCGGCTGAATTCGCGTAAGAGCGAACGGCGCCGGACGGAATCCCTTTGTCGGCGAGCCATCGCAGGACAGCTCTGTTTGTGGAGGGCGGCTCCGAAAGCTCGAAAAGCATGCCGCGCCATCGATTGATATCATCCTGCGAACCTTCGACGACAATTATGCCGGTGTCCGTGCGCAGCGTGAGCGATGTCGTTTGCCCGTCTTCGGCGCGCGCGGCGGCCGACGCGATCAAAAGCGCCGAGGCGATAACGACGAACAGCCTTTTAACCGCGAGTCGCGCTCTCACAGATATCTCCTTATGCTGATTCCAATTCCGGGCCGGTAAACATTGAATTTGACTGTCTCGACATAAAGCTCCACAGGCAGGTCGTATTTCCAGACCTTCATGAACTTCGAAGCTCCGAGCCTGACTTTGCGCCGGAAAGGCAGTCCCTTTCCCTCGCGCGAATAGTCTAAATCTATGTGAATGGATTCGAGTCCGTAGCGGGCCAGAGCGTCTTCCCTTTTAAAATAGTTGCGGTTTCTCATAAACGAAATGAAAGCCGATTCCCAGAGCGGCTTGTCTGGCCGGCCTGTTATCCGCATGAAATCGTTGTTGTAGCGGATCAGAGCCAGATAGTCGGTTTTGTAGCCGATATTGAAATTGACTTCTCCTCTCAGCCACGACGCGCTTCCGCGTCCCCAGAAACGCATTGTTGTGTCTCCGGAAAACGTCACCGCTTCCGGGTCCCATCGCCGCGCCTGCGCGCCGAGCATTCTGGAATAACTAAAATCGAAATTGAAATAATCGTCGATCTCGCCTTCGTCCTCGAAGTCCTGCACCTTGAGGTTTCCGAAGCGGCCGCCGTATGAAGAGCGGTCGTCGCCGCCGCTGCACTGAAGCTGGTATCCGGAGCGGTCCACTTTCATCGCGACGAAAGAACGAGTCGCCGGATTCGTTATTTCGAGTCCCTCGAACCTTGTCAGGAGGCGCAGGCGCTCGTTTCCGTAGCCTATCTCGCTGTGAAAATGATCTTTAACCCGCCGGTCGATGTTCCCTATCAGCAACGAAGTTTTGTTTTTGTCGTATTCCGCGTTCAGCCCGAGCCGCGAGCGGCGCGCGTTGTTCAGCTGGTCCACGCGCCACTGGGTTTTCAACTCGCTGTTGATGCGCTGGTTTTTCATAACCGCCACGTTCCGCTTGTCGAACTTCTCGAACATGTTTTCAGTTATCAGGTGCCACCTGTAATCCTCCGCTTTGCCTATGAAAAAAGTGCCGTCCAGGTCTCGGCGGTTCGTTCTGTTCAACAGATCCTTAAGCTTCAGATATGCGATGCCTTCGTACTTTATGTCGGCGACCAGCCCGTCGGCGGCCGTGTTGTCGACGTTGACCTGGGCCTTTTTCGTGATTTTCGGAACCACCTGAACGATCATGTTGCGATGAGCATTGGCGAAGTCAGAATCGATCTGCTCGGTAATCGGAATGATGAATGGAATCGAGAGGAAGACGCGCTTAGGAGGTATCGCAAGTTTCACTGAACGGCCTTCCGGGGTCACCAGGTTGAGAGTCACCCCGCGAGCGAGCGATTTGTCCTCTATCTGAATCGGAAGCATCAGCGTCTCTCCGTCGCTCTTCAGAGGAGCGACGATTGCGACCTGAACCGGCTGTTCCAGACCGGCCGCGACAGTTTCGATCATAGCGCCGGGTTCCGCGGGACCGTCGTATTGAATGAAGCCGGGCGCGCCGTCCATTTCAACCGCGAAACCATCTTTCAACTGATCCGGAGTCGCCATGAAAATGGTCCGCTCTTGCGCGAAAGCGGCGGCCGAAAGCGATAACAGCGCGATAAGCGCGATTAAAGCGAGGCGCAATGCACGCGCTCCTTGTTCGATAACTTTCGACTTCAATGTTTTTCTCCGGTTTCTTCCCTGTAATACATTTTCAATTCGTCGTCGGGACCCGTTCCGTCCAGAATGATAAGCGCCGTGTCCGTTTCAACGAGCTTGCGCAGCTTCATGTCGTTGGAAAGCGACGAGAAATAGCGGTCCGTCATCGCGGTGAATCCGAACCCTCCGAGAACGATCATCGCCTCATCGAGCGACAGGTTTTCCACAGGGGGAATTCGGCCGGCGAGGATTGCGTTGCGAAGCGGCATCCTGACTTCCTTAACTCCGGCGGCGGCGCTTAGCTGCTGGGTGACAAAAGATTCTATCTGTATGCGGTTCCCGTATCTCCCGGAGAGGGTTTCAATAATATTTTTCGAATCGGCGGCGGAGTGGATTCCGGACTTTTCCGCCCATTCTTTTATTTCTTTCATGATTTTAGCGTCGGCCTGAACGAATACGGCGCCGTTTTTGAACTCGATTGTCATGCTGGAAACGGAAGCCGACGCGGCCGCGAATGGAGCTATAAGAAGAAAAACTGTCAGCAAAGCCGTTTTTTTCATTATTTTTCCTGTCTTGAAACAGCAACGCTCAGGAAAAGCTGCGCGTAGTCCGAGGAGAGCGAGCGTAATCCGGCGTCCATTTGGAACACATCCGCAGCCGGTTTCCATCTTCGCATTAACGTGTCGAGGCGCGCCGCGGCATCCGGAGGCGGCTCGCCGTTTTCCGAGTCTTTAGAGAGCCATCTCACCGCGTTAAGCGCAAGCGCGGCGCGCGCCGGAACAGCCTCCATTCCGAACCCGGAATTCTCGAATGCGGAGTACACTTCCAACAGAGATGTAGAGTCGGAAAGGGGCTCGGCCAGGTCGTATAGGCGGATTATCTCGGCTTTGAAACGGGCTTCCGCCGCGCGGCCCGCCGCTGTTTCCAGTTCGACGGGATAGTTTTCGAAAACTTTGCCGAGGCGCGCCAAGGCGTTGGCGAAGGACTCCGACTGGTTGCGAATAAGCAGTTCCTGATTCTGAAGGGCGGTCTGGTAAATTGTATGGAGAGGGAATGGTATCGGGTTGGCTTTCGGGCGGCCGTGGGTGAGGCGGATGAGCTCGGAGTGTTGAAGCTCATCGACTTTGGAGGCGAGCGCGCGGCGGTTGCTCTCGGTCAAATTACGGGATTCGCCTGCGAAAGCGCCGGCCGGCGCCAAGGCGGCGAGCATAATAAAAAATGCGCATATCGTCCGGATTGCGGGCATATTATTTGCGTCCCGGATTCAGTATCTCCATGTTCAGGCCGACCTGCCTGCTCTTGCTGTGAAGCGCGAATCTGAATTTGATGCATTTGTAACGCCGTTCCGCGCCGTAAATGACTTCGTCCGTCCTTTTCAGGTTGATGTCGTACTGCGCGTCGGCGAAAAGCTGCGTGCGCGGGCTGATGAGCGTCGAGCCATATAAGAACAATTTGTCGTTGGTGTTCACCAGGTCGGAAAGAAAAGGAGTGGAGCCCGAGTGTTTGAAGTACATGTATTGGACAGAAAGGAACCGGCTGTTTCTGTCGCCGGTTTCGGCGCCGGCGCCGAGTCCGAGCACTTTATACTTTTGCCAGCTCTCATATGCGGCGAAGCGCGCGTCGCCGATCAGCGAAAAAAGAACTTTGTCGCCGGGGTTGATCGGGTAGGACGAGTCCACTTTCGTATAAAAGCGGCTCAGCGCTTTCTTTGTGTTCGCTTCCTTCATCCGGCCGATTTCGATGTCGCTGCCGAGATAGAATCTTGTTTTCCTTAAATTTTGCTTGGGAAATATAACTTCCAAAGAGGGCTGGTTCCAGACTCTTTGGGGCGATGTGTTTCTGAAATAGCCTCTGTTTTCCTTATATTGTTTTCCCAGCCTTAACGAGATTTGCGGAACTCCCCGGCGCCCGGCTTTCTGCCAAAGCGCTTCGGTGAACATCCCCTCCCGCAAAAAATAGTCGCCGTTCAGGCCGATTGAGCTTCGCCCGCGGACGCGGCGGACTCCAGATCGGAGTTCGAGGCCTCCGAATTTAGAATAACCCATCGCCGGCGGCGAGAACGCCCATGCGCCGGTAGAAACGCTTTTTTCGTTTGAAGCGGTTTTGCTTTTGTCGCTTCCAAGCCTCATTCCGTATGACGGCCATGATATTATTTTTCTTTTGCGATAATAAAACGAAATATCTTTTAAGCGGGCTTTACCGTCCTGCGAGAGTTCAAGTGTCTTTGCGTATATGTGGTAGTCCTGACAGTCAAGAGGGCATGTGGTTCCCACGACGCCGGACATAATTATAATCTCGGGTTGGATCAGTATCTCTTCGCTTGACAGGTTAAAGCCGTCGATGCTTATTTCGCCGCTCTTTATCGAGCCTGTTTTATTTTCGTAATCATATTCGAGGCTCTTTCCGTGGAAACGCAGATTGTTCGTTGTGATGAACAAGTCGCCTTCGGATTTAATTATGCCCGCGGACATGTCTATCGTAAGCTCTTCGGTTTCGAGCGAAAAATGTTTTAACGTGATCTGAACGTTGCCTGAGAGGCGCGCCGTGTTGTTTGCTTCGTTGTGCTCGGTGGAATCGGCCGTGATGGAGAGGAATTCCTCGATTTCAGCCAGAGACGCGTTTTCAGACGCCAGCGCTGTTTCGGAAGAAAGCGAGGCAGTTGCCGCTATCAGAATGGCTATGGAAATCAGGAAAAGGAAACGGACTGCGCGGGGAAAGGCCTTGCATGCTGCGAATAAAATTGTCATGAAAATGCTCCGAAGGAATTAAGCAAAAAAAACCCCCGGAGAAACCGGTTCCCCGGGGGCTTTGTTTCAAATGCGTAAAGATTAGAAATTGATGAGCAGTTCGCCACGAACTCTGTTGAGGAGAATCGTGTCTTTGCCCTGCTGCATGTACTCAACACGGAACTTGGAGTCGTTGTTGATCGGTTTTGTGATCGAGAACGCGCCGAAGCCCGGGTATTTCTTGCCATCGAGGTTCGAACCGTCGAACGCCGTGCCGCCTGCGAAATTGCCCATAACGGCTTTTCCGGCCAACTCGACATCGCCGAACACCAGATAGCTCGCCTGCACACCGAGGCCCTCGAAACCGGCCGGGAACATGTTCCTGCCTGATTCGTAGGAATAGCAATTTGCGCCTTTGACGTCCAAGCCGAGCGGGCAAGCCGTGTCAAATTCCGAGAACGGGCTGCCGTCGAGGCTCGTGAGAACCGGGGCGGCCGGAGCATCCGCGTATGACAGGCTGAGGCTTGCTTTTTTGTTCTTGTACAGATCGACACCGAGAACAAAACTGCTGTCGCCGACGCTGTGCGCGGCGGTGTTGAGCGTGCTCGGGTTGTTTCCGTTGGTCAGGTCCGTGATCTTCAGGTATTCGCCGTTGACCTGTTTCAGGAACGGTGAATTCTTCAGCAACGGAATGACCACATCCGCGCCCCAGCCTTTTTCCTTGTCCAAGCCGGAGGCGAGATAGTTTACACCGAGGTTAACAAATGACAGGTCCAGACCGACACGCGCTGCGGCGTATACGTCTTTGCCTGTGGAGCCGAGGCCGTCAGCCGGGACTGCGCCTAATACGTCCCCTTGGAGCAGACTGCCGTAGGCGGCGACCGATACGATGTCCTTCGACGCGCTGACGAGCACGCCGGGGTTGGACTGCAGGCCGGTGTTGTCGACCAGCATGCCGTACGGGCCGAACCAAGCCTTCTGGTAACCGGAGCGAATTTTCAGCGAATCCAGCTCGCGGACTGTGCTCGCGAAGTCCATATCGACATACGCGTGCTCGATATCGAGCTCGGTCGCTGTGGTCTTCGAGCCGATTGTGGCCTTGTTGGAGATGAATTTGTCGAGGCCGATCGAGAAAGTGACGTTATCGCCGGCGTTGCCGGAGAAGATCAGCGTCGGAACCATCTCATAGCCAGCGTTCAGGCCGCTTGTGCCTACGCCCGTTACATTGTACATGTACTTGTAATATCGATTTGCAAAGTCGCTGTTGGAAAGGTCAGTGCCCGGCACATCAATGCGCTGCCGAATGCTTCCCTTGACCTGCATTTTGCCGATGGAGGCATTGTTGACTTTGTTTTCGAGATCAGCGATCTTAACCGAATTCTCGTCAACTTTAACCTTCAGGGCTGCCAGCTCGTCTTTGAATTCCGCCGCGAGTTTCTTCACGATGGATTTAATTTCCTCGAGCTGAGCGGGGTCGACGCCAGCCGCGCCTGCCGGGCAGTCGCACTTGCCGGCGACAGCCGCCGCCGGGGCGCCCGGAGCTCCGCATTCGTCTTTCGCGCAGTAACTCTTGTCGAGCTTTGCCATCAAGCGTTCGACAACCATCGCGTATTCGTAGCGGGTCATGGGGCGGTCTCCCTTGAATGTGCCGTCGGGATAACCTTCAATCAGTCCGGCGTTGATCAGTTTCGTTACCGCGTCTTCGGCCCAGTGGCCGCTCGGCACGTCAACGAGTGTCGCGGAGAACGCGATTGACGCGATTCCCAACACCAAGCCGGCGAGTGTTAATGTGAAAAATTTCTTCATTTACAACCTCCCTGGAAAATTCTTTTTTGTTTTGAACCTCCGGGGTCCTACTGGGCAAGTGGCCTAGTTTCCTTACCGCCGGACTCCTTCAGTTCGTTCAACTCACTATTGCCGATTCTTTTATCGATGTTTTCCAGAGATTTCACCTCCTTTCTTTACATCGATCTTTTTCGGCAAAAGCATATATAATGCGAATTTGCGCATTATACTACAATATTATCTCAATATATACAATACTTTTGACAATGATATTAACTCGTTAATATGGATATGGGCGTATAATCGGAGAATAAAGCCTGTTTTCCGCCTCAATGTAAATATTTAGCTCGTTTTCTCTCGTTATCTGCTAAACAGCTTCTTAAAGAGAAATAGAAAACGTCGAAAATCATATGGCTCAGTGTCTAAAATGCCTCATGCCGGTCAGGCAGAGGGCGACATTGTGCTCATCGCAGGCCATCATGATCTCGTCGTCTCGCCTGGCGCCGCCGGGTTGGATGATTGCGGCTATTCCATACTGCGCGGCTTCGTCCACAACGTTGCGGAACGGGAAATATGCGTCAGAAGCCATAACGGCTCCGACCGCATTCTCGCCGGCTTTTTCGAGCGCTATCTTTATCGAATCGAGCCGGCTCATTTGTCCGGCTCCTATGCCCAGAGTCTGGCCGTCTTTCACTATCACTATCGCGTTGGACCTCACATACTTGCAAACCTTCCATGCAAGCACGAGGTCGGCGAGTTGCTTGCGCGTCGGCTTTCGCTTCGACACCACTTTAATCTGGCCGCCGTCCGGCACAAGCAGATCGTCTCTTTCCTGCAATATGATTCCGCCCATCACGCTTCGCAGTTCAGGTTCTTTCTGGTTCTTGACCCATTTCTTGATGTTGACCTTGTAGATCCGCATGTTAGCGGTCTTTTTCGAAGCTTTCAGAAGTTCCATCGCGCCGTCTGTTATCTTTGGCGCCAGCAGCACTTCCGTGTATGCGTTTTCAAGCTCTTTTGCGGTTTTTTTATCCACTTGGCCGGTGAAGGCTACGACTGCTCCGAACGCTGAAACTTTATCGGCGTCCCTCGCTTTTATGTATGCCTTGCAGGGGTCTTTGTCTATCGCCACGCCTGTCGGGTTTCCGTGTTTTACGACGACGGCTGTTTCGCGGTCGAACTCGAGCGCTATCTCAAGCGCGGCGTTAACATCGTTGAGGTTGTTGAATGACATCGGCGGCCCTTGCAGAAGTTCGAGGTCGCATAGCGAGATGCCCGTAGTGTCGGGCTGTCTGTAAAATGCCGCTTTCTGGTGCGGATTTTCGCCGTATTTGAGTTCCATCGCTTTTTTGTAGCGTAAATAGAGCGTTTCGGGTGGAAATTGTTCCTTCCCCGTTTTTTTATAAAAATGTTCGTAAAGGCGAATGTTGTAGTCGGCGACCATCTCATATGCCTGAAGAGCATAACTTCTAACGATGGATTCAGGAATTTTGCCCTCGCTCGCCGTGAATGCTTCCATGAACGGCGCGTACTGAGCCGGATTCACCAGAATCACAAGATTCTCGTGGTTGCGCGCCGCCGCGCAGATCATCGCCACGCTGCCGACATCGATTGAAACCACCGGTCTCGAGTGCTTTCCCTTCACCGGGGCGTCCACCGGTTCGAGCGGAAGCGGATTAACAATCAGCAGTTGGATCGACTTGCCGCCGATTGTCTGCAATTGTTCCATAGCCTGCGGTTCCTCGGGGTCTGCCATGAGGGATGCGAAGACCGCCGGATGCAGGGTTTTAATTTCCCCGCCAAGTAGTTCCGGGCTGCCGGCAAAGGCGGTCATCTCAACCGTCTTTACCCCGTTTTTTTCGAGGTTCTTCTGCGTCCCGGATGTCGCTACAATCTCAACCCCTCTTTTTGCGAGGAATGAGGCGAGTTCCACCACCCCGGTTTTATCATATACGCTGATTAATGCACGGGCGATTTTCTTCATGTTTCCCCTTCCTCCCGTCGGCAGTATTTCCCCTGTCGAAATCACGCTGCCGATCAGTTATGCTTAAGACAATATTACCGCGACCGCCCGAACTTTCCTAAAAGCGCTATGTGTTCGGGTGAAATGTCGAATTGTGAAATGCCGCCGTTTTCCAGTTTGTTCTCCCATAAAGCGTTGAGCGGCTTGTCTTCGAGAATGCTTTTTGCAATTCCGCTAATGATCTGATGCGTAACGAAAAGGATTGTTCCGCTTTCCTGCGTGACAATTCTTCCCAGACCGTTACAAAGTCTTTCCGCCACTCCGCCCACCGATTCGCCTCCAGGAAATATTACAGCTACCGGGTTGGACTGGAACCTGTAGAGTATTCCGGGAAACCGCTCGCCGCTTTCCGCGGCGTTCAGCCCTTCGAGCGCTCCGTAATCTATTTCGACAAGCCAGTCGAGCATTTGGACGGGCATTTTTTTGTTTTTCGCGATTATTTCGGCGCTTTCCATCGCCCGTTTCAGCGGACTCGAATATATCGCGTCAATTTTCACGTCTTTCAGCTTTCGCGCCGCTTCGACGACCTGCTCCCTGCCGCGATCATTCAACGGCACATCCTGCCTTCCCTGACACCTGAATTCACGGTTCAGATCGGTCTCTCCATGCCTCAAAAAATAACACGTTTTAACGCTCATACCACACGCCCTATCTCCACTATTCCGATTTTCTTTTCGTCGGCCGCCTTTTTTGCGGCGCCGACTTCTTCAGGAGCCACGATGCAGACCATTCCGATTCCGAGATTGAATACTTTTCTCATTTCCTGTTCTTCGACCCCGCCCAGCCTCTGTAAAAATTTGAATACTCCCGGCCGTTCCCAAGCGCCGTAATCAATTTCTATTTTTAAACCGCCGGGTATTATTCTGATAATATTTCCTTCAAGGCCGCCGCCGGTTATGTGGGCGATTCCTTTGAGATCAACTTTTGACATTAACGAGCCTATTATGTCGGCGTAAATTATCGTGGGTTCGAGAAGGACTTCGCCGACTGTGCGGTTATTTTCCTCGGGAACCGGGTCGCCGACTCCGAGGCCGCCCGCGTCGAACACGATTTTCCTGACGAGCGAGAAGCCGTTGCTATGCACTCCTGACGAGCGAAGCCCCAGCAAAACGTCGCCGGCCTTGATTTTGCTTCCGTCTATGATTTTAGCGCGGTCCACAATCCCGACGCAGAAGCCGGCGATGTCGTATTCGCCGTCTGCGTAGAAGCCGGGCATTTCCGCCATCTCGCCGCCCACAAGCGCGCAGCCGGCCTGGCGGCAGCCTTCCGCGATTCCGGATATCACTTCCGCCACCTGTCCGGGCTCAAGGCGTCCCATCGCTATATAGTCGAGAAAGAAAAGCGGTTTCGCGCCCGTGCAGATCACGTCGTTTGCGCACATTGCCACCGCATCGATCCCAACCGTGCCGTTCTTGCCTGTCATGAAAGCTATTTTGAGTTTGGTGCCGACACCGTCCGTGCCGGAGACGAGAACCGGGTCATCGCCTACGAGGTCTTTGATTGAGAAGAGGCCGCTGAATCCGCCCAGTCCTGAAAGGACCTGAGGCGTAAAGGTGGAACGCGCCATGTCGCGGATAAGATCAACCGCGCGCTCTCCCGCGCCGATGTCTACTCCGGCTTCTCTATAAGTTAACGGCTTCTTTTGTTGGACCATCAGTTCCGCTTCGGGCCTGTCAGGGGTTGGATCAGAACATCTGTTCGAGATCCTTAAAGCTCAACGACATGAATCGCGTCGGGTTCAACAGCCGGTTCTGGTAATGGACTTCATAGTGAAGATGCTGTCCGGTTGTTGAGCCTGTGTTTCCGACAAATGCTATTATTTGGCCTTTTTTTACCTTTTCTTTATCTTGAACAAGAGTTCGCGAGCTGTGCGCGTAAAGTGTTGTGAATCCGTTTCCGTGGTCTATGGAGACGCATAACCCGTATCCCGACCGCCATCCGGAGAAGGAGACAGTTCCGTCCGCCGTCGCGTATATAGGCGTTGTTGAGTCGCCTTCGAGGTCCAGCCCTTCGTGGAACTCCCAAGCGCCGGAAATCGGATGTGTTCTGTACCCGAATCCGGAGTTTACAACGCTGCCTCTAACCGGCCGGATCGACGGCACATTCGAATATTTTTTTGAAAGAGCGTCTACCCTGTATTCGGCGGCCAGAACAGATTTTTTGCGCGCTTCCACTTCGCTGCGCAATGTCTGGAGCCGCGCGTTCAGCGCTTCAACATCCTGCGAGGCGGACCTGCTCGGCAGCGCCTCGGCGGCGCTGTTCCTGTTGTATTCCACGTAACCCGGCTCAACGCTTATGCCTGTCTTGGTCTGTATCTCGCGGCTGACTTCTTTAATTTTTTCAATATCACTTTCTATCGCCGCCGTGTTTTCCATCAGGGATTCGACTTGCGTATCTACTTGTTGGATTCTATGCACATTCGACACTTTCCCCTTGAGGCCGATATAGCCGGACAGAAGAAAAAGGTTCGCGCCGACCGCCAGCAGAAGAACGCCGGCGAATACGTAGATCAGATGGTATGAAAGGGCGACGTTATAGAACGCTTTGCCAACGCGGGGAACTATAACCATGTTGAATTTGCGCAGTTTTTCGTATTCGTTGATCATTTGTCCTCCTGATGCCAGCGGTCCCAGTTTCTGCCGTTGAATTCCTCATGAATAATGCAGGGCAGCCGGGGCAGGTCCATCAGCTTCATCGCGAACGCGTGCGCCGCGATCTCGGACAGCACAGTCATGCTTTTTTCGATCCTGAACAGCTTGAAGTCAACGATCGGTATCTTGTACGCCAGATTCATGAAACAGAACGTTTGACGTTCTATATGATGGTAGATTTCATGAGCGACGCAAATATTCGTAAGGTTTGAAAGAAAAACGCGGCCTGTTTTATCTTTTTTGGGCAGTTTTTCCCGAAAAAGGCGCAGCCGGTTTTCATACACTGTAATGGTCGGCGGTTTCGGTGAATATGAAGAAAGAACTCCGAGACTGTCCGCTTTGTAGCTGAGGCTGATATCGAAGAGAACGCGGATTTTCATCATGCGGGAAAGCCGCAGCGGTTCCGAACAGTCGCACATTTTAACTAATTCCGTTGCGTTGCCGGCGCCGACGTTCAGGGCGAGTTCCGCAAGTTCGTGCGCCCGCGTTTCGGGCAGCCGCGGGTAGAGCGGATCCGTTCGCAGTAGCTCCATCGCAAGCGACATGTCCTCCAACGACCAAGTCGGGAACGCTTCGCTCTTGGTAAATCTGTTGTATGTTAATTTATGATCCATTTTTTATTATTGTCAGCGGCCCATGCCGACTCGCTGCGCGGTCTGGAGCAGTTTCCCTTCAGTCATGAATGAAGGGGAAATCACCAGTTCCACATGCTGGAACTCCGCGATAGTGCGCGCGCCGCAGAGACCCATGGCGTTTTTGATCGAGCCGAGCAGGTTTTGAGATCCGTCGTCAACAAGCGACGGCCCGAGCAGGATGTTTTTGAGCGGGCCATGCACGCCTACCCGCACTCGCGTTCCTCGCGGGAGCGCCGCGTGGGATGTCGCCATGCCCCAATGGTAGCCGCGGCCGGGCGCTTCATCCGCTCTGGCGAACGGCGAACCGATCATTACCGCGTCCGCGCCTGACGCGAACGCCTTGCAGATATCGCCGCCGACTCTCATTCCGCCGTCGGTGATAATCGTTACATAGCGGCCGGTTTTTTTCATATAGTCGTCCCGCGCCGCCGCGGAATCCGCTGTGCATGTTATCTGCGGAACGCCGATTCCGAGCACGCCGCGCGTTGTGCACGCCGCTCCGGGACCGACACCCACCAAGATGCCGGACACGCCGGCTTCCATCAGATTCATCGCCACTTTGTAGGAAACGCTGTTGCCGACCAGAACCGGTTTTTTGTAATCCCGGCAGAATGCAGCCACATCCAGCGATTTTGTCTTTGTCGAAAGGTGTTTTGTCGATGTCACCGTCGATTGAATTACGAAAATGTCCACGCCGGCTTCAGCCGCGATCGCCCCGAAACGCTCGGCGTCCTGCGGTGTCGATGACACTGAACAGATCACGCCGCCCTTTTTTATTTCCTCGACGCGCCGGCCGATCAATTCGTCCTTTATCGGCTGCCGGTATGCCTCCTGAATAAAGGGAGTCGCTTCGACAGGGTCTTTCTTCGCTATCTCGTCCAGAATCTCGCCGGGATTGTCATAACGTGTCTGTAGTCCGTGCAGATTGAGTACGGCCAGACCGCCGAGTTTGCCCATCTCGATCGCGAACTTTACGTCCACCACTCCATCCATCGCCGAGGCCATGAACGGTGTCGTAAACGTATACTCTCCGATCTTAATCTCGGTTTCCGTGTCTTCCGGATCGATTGTCGCTTCCGACGGGACTATCGAGACGTCGTCAAAACCGTATACTCTTCTTGCTTTCCTGTTGCCGCCAATTATCACTTCTTCCATAGTGCGCAAATACTATCAAAGCTGCCCTTTTTTGTCAACCGTAAATCTAAAATATTGATAGGTAAAACGACAAAATCGCACAACATTTCTTCGTTTTTTTGATTGTTATGTAGGTAAAAACTCCTTTTAACACTAATAAATATCTGTTTTAATATATATAATTAATAATTCTGACTAACCATATATGGATAAAACATCGCAAAAAAGGACTCGTAAAGTCGATTTTTCATCATAAAACCATTTTCTGGCCCGTTTTTCAACAGTGTTATCCACATATTAACATTGGTTTTTCAACCTCGATGTTTATAAGTTAAACTGCCTAATATTTATTATATTAATCCGTAAAGGCTTGAATCTAATTAAACATATGTTAAAGAAACGGAATAGTTAATGAAGAGTAAAGAAATGTTAAATCGACTCAATTTCGGCTGCAGGCAGCGAGTCAAGAACTTCTTCGATAAAGAGGGATTGGTTGGTTGGCTTGGAGAGGTCGAGTCGGTTAGGCTTGATCGGCGAGTTGGTGTCGTCGCAGGCAAGTCTGATGATTGGCCTGAACGGGTTGTTTTCTGTGACGCCGACAACGGTTCCGGAGTAGCCGTTATTAAGGCGAACGATGCTTTGAACCGGATAAATGGAAAGGGTGGCGAAAACAGTTCTGAGGATATCTGGGTCGAAGCCTTGGTCGGATGTGATAGCTTTAAGGGCGCGCCTCGGAGGAGACTGTTCGCGATGAGCGCGGGGTTCTCTGATGGCGGCGTAAACGTCGGCTACGGCGATGATGCGGGCGAATTTAGAAATATTCTGGCCGGTCAAATGGCCAGGATAACCGCTGCCGTCGATGCGTTCGTGATGTTGGGAAACAGCTTCGAGAACGATTTGCTTGAATTCCGGGACGCGCGAAAGGATCGTTACGCTGTGTTCGGTGTGGCGGCAGACAACGTCGCGTTGTTCGGCGGTCAGCGGTCCGCCGTGGGTGTAAACATCAGCCGGGATGAGGGACATGCCGACATCGGCGAGTAGAGCCGCCGTTCCGAGTTCCAGCAGGTTTTCTTTGTCAATTCCCTGTTTCATGCCGATCAGGAGGGCGAGAACAGCGGTGTTCACGGCGTGCGCGTAGAGGTAGTTGTCCACCGAATAGATGCCTGTCAGCTTGAAGAGGATATCCGACTTGACGAGCAGCTTTTCCATCAGTTCGAGAATCAGGCTGTGTATGTCGGGGGCTCCGGGCGCTTCGCCGAGAGCGACTTTGTCGATGAACTCCTGAGTAAAATTCATTGCGCGCTGGTGAGAGATTTTGAATTCTTCGGTTAATATACGTTCCTGATCTTCAGCGATCCTGTCTTCAACGCTCGTATCGATAATGCAGACTGAATCGAGTTCCCAGAGTTTAAGCTTTTCGATCAGTTCGCGGTTGAGAAAAGAGCCGGCCTCGAGAAGAATTGCTCCGTTTGGGGCCAGCGCGGGACGGCTCAACTGCATTCCCGGTTCTATTTGGTCGGTCTGTATCTTTTTCAAAAGTAGTCTCCAATATTTGTCGGTTGCGGGAGTGTAGCGTTAAATAATCGCCGCAAGATATATTATTTTACTTTTTTTCCGGCGAAAAATCAAAGCGAAAGAGTTTTATACGAATACGGCGCGCGCGCGGCGTCTGTTATTCTTTACAATGATTCTGATGTATTATATCATGTCCGATATGCAAATTGACGCAACGGTCGCGAGGCGGTTGCGCGATACCGGGAGGATTTGAAGTGACAGATACATCAAAGAAAATCGCAATGGGCAGCGATCACGCCGGTTACAATTTAAAAAAATATTTAGCCGAAAAGATTCGGGAACAGGGTTATGAGGTGGTGGATGTCGGGACGCATTCCGCGGAACAGGTTGATTATCCGGTCTACGGCCGTGAGGCGGCGGAGAAGGTGGCCGCTGGCAGTTGTGATTTCGGGATTTTGGTATGCGGGTCCGGAGTCGGAATGAGCATGACGGCGAATAAGGTCAAGGGCGTCCGGGCGGTTGTATGCACCGAACCGCTGTCGGCGAAGATGTCCCGAATGCACAACGACTCGAACGTGCTTTGCCTCGGCGAGCGTATGGTCGGAATCGGCATGGCGTGGGAGATTGCGTCGACTTGGCTCGCCACTCCGTTCGAGGGCGGCAGGCACGCCCGCAGAATCGGCATGATCGAATCCTGCATCGACGACGACTGAGGCGAAATAGCTTTGAGCGGTCCCCGAACGGAGACACGTTTCCATTTCACGGCGAAGGCAGATTAAAATGAAGCTTTTAACGTCATCACAGATGCGGGGACTTGACCGCAAGGCGATTGAGGAATACGGAATTCCCGGGATAGCGCTTATGGAGAACGCGTCGCGCGGCGCGTTCGAGACGATAGACGCGCTGGCCGGGCCGCTCGAAGGGAAAAAGGCGCTCGTTGTCTGCGGCAAAGGGAATAACGGCGGCGATGGGTTCGCAGTCGCGAGGTATCTGCTGAACGCCGGCGCTAAAATGGAAATCGTCTCGGCCGCGCAACTTCGCGAGATTGGCGGCGACGCCGCGACGAACCTGAATATCTGCAAAAAATTGAAGATTCCCATTACGGTCGCGACGGACCCGGCGAATCTGAACGTTCTGAAGAAACTTGTTCGGGAAGCTGACTTCATTGTCGACGCGCTGCTCGGAACAGGTGTAGCCGGCCCGGTCAAGCCGCTCTATCTGAAAATAATTCAAATCATAAACAAGTCAGAATGTCCTGTTTTCTCGCTTGATATTCCGTCAGGGGTTCAGGCCGACGACGGCCGCGTTCTAAACGGGGCGGTTGAAGCCGACTATACGATAACGTTCGGGTCGGCGAAGATCGGGCTTTTCATGCATCCCGGCGCGGGGAACGCAGGCGAGATTTATATTGCGGACATCGGGATTCCGGCCGAATCAATAGATGAAACAGAGGCCGGCGTTTTTCTAACGACGCGGGATTACGTGGGTGCATGCGTGAAAGAGCGGCCTGCGGCGGCGCACAAGGGCGACTGCGGACGGTTGCTGATTGTCGGCGGTTCGCGTGGAATGGCGGGAGCGCCGAGCCTGTCTGGGATGTCCGCGTTGCGAACCGGCGCCGGGCTGGTCTATGTCGCCGCGCCGAAAGGAATACTCGGCGTCATCGGCAAAAAACTTGTGGAAGCGGTCGCGTTGCCGATGGATGAAGACGCGCGGGGTTTGTTAAGCAGGGCGTGTCTCGGCGATTTGCTGAAAGCGGTGAAGAAAGTTGATGCTATAGCGATCGGGCCGGGGATCGGCGTTTCAGACGAGACGGCCGAGGTTGTCTATCGGCTGATAGGAGAGAGCAAAGTTCCGATGCTGATAGACGCGGACGCGCTGAATTGCGTCGCGCTCGATCCGGATGTTCTGAAAACCGCGAAGGCGCCGATTGCGCTGACTCCTCACCCCGGCGAGATGGCGCGGCTGGCGAAGTTGACAATCGGGGAAGTGCAGGCGTCGAGGCTCGACACCGCGCGCGAATTTGCCCGCAAGTATGGAGCGACAGTTGTTCTGAAAGGCGCGAATACGGTTGTAGCGGCGCCGGGAGGCGTGGCATTCGTGAACGCAACTGGAAATCCCGGAATGGCGACGGCTGGCAGCGGCGATGTTCTCAGCGGGATAGGAGGCGCGCTGCTGGCTGAAGGGATTGAGCCGTTCGCGGCGGCGGCCTGCGCGGCGTATCTGCACGGCGCGGCGGGCGACAAGGCGGCGGAAAAAATCGGGCGGCGATCTATCATGGCGTCGGATATCGCGCGCTGCATTCCGGATGCGCTGGCGGAAGTCATGGCCGGGGAATGCGGGCTCCATAAACATTAAAATTTCAAAAGGGAAGGCAATAAATAAAATGAAGATTTTCAGGCCGATCTGGGCGGAGATAGACTGCGACAAGGTAGAACACAATTTCAATCTGATACGGGAGCGCGTGGGCGCCGGCGTAAAAATCATGGGAGTGGTGAAGGCGGACGCGTATGGGCACGGGGCGGTGGCGGTGTCGAAATCGCTGTTGCATGCGGGCGTGGACTCGCTCGCTGTGGCGTCTCTCGAAGAGGGAGACGAACTGCGGCGCGCCGGAATCGGCGCGGAGATAATGATTCTCGGCTATACGCAGCCGAACTGGGCGTCGGCGGTTGTTGAGGGCGGCTACACGCAGACGGTTTATCATTTGAATCTCGCCCGCGCTCTTTCCGCGGAGGCTGTCAGACTGAAGAAAACCGTTCCGGTGCACGTGAAGATAGACTCCGGAATGGGACGCATCGGAATAGAACCGGAACACGCGCTGCCTTTCATGCAGGAGATTTCGCGCCTGGAAGGAATCGAGTTGAAGGGCATTTTTACGCACTTCTCGATGGCGGACGAGCCGGGCAACGAATATACGGGCAGGCAACTCGAACGTTTTGGACAGTTGCTGAATAGTCTCAAGGCGGCCGGCTGCTACGTTCCCGTGATTCACGCGTCGAACAGCGCGGCCGTGCTGATGCATCCGGAAGCAAATTTCAATCTTGTCCGCCCTGGGATTCTGCTTTACGGATTGAGCCCGGCGCCGACAGTGAAAGACAAGGCGGCGGACTTCAGGCCGGTGATGACGGTTAAGACGACGATCGTGGAGCTTAAAACCGTTTCGGCGGGATCGAGAATAAGTTACGGCGGAACGTTCACGGCGAGCCGCGCGGCGAGGATCGCCACTTTTCCGGCTGGTTACGCGGACGGCTTCAGCCGCCTGCTTTCGAATCGCGGCAGCGTTCTCATCGGCGGCAGGAATGCGCCGATCGCCGGAAGCGTCTGCATGGATTTCACGATGGCCGACGTCACGGACGTTCCGGACGTAAAAGTCGGCGACGAAGTTGTTTTGATAGGGCGCCAGGGAAATGAAACGATCGAAGTCGACGATATCGCCGCGATGATCGGAACGATCAACTACGAAGTAGTGTCGCTGATCGGCAAACGCGTGCAGCGGGTCTTCACCAACTATGTAGCCGGCAACCCGAACGAGATTTAACGGCGCTGTCAGGCCGGAAAAAAGAAGCTGTTTCTATTGGCTGAGAAGCAAATTAAATGAACATTCGAAAAACAATCATGCTTGCAGCGCTGTTCGCGACGCTTGTTTGCGCGTCCGCGCGCGCGGCAATCATCTATACATCCGATGAAGGGAAGGAACGGCATCTCTATTCAGTCGAACCTGGCGGAACGCCCGTGCAGTTGACGAAAAAGGACAGCTCTGACCTGCTTCGCGTTTACGACATGTTCCCCGCCGTGTCCGCCGACGGCACGCGGCTCGCCTACGCCTCCTATCGCGTTTACACGGACGAAGGCCTGCGCCTCTGGAAGCAATGGAACGGAAAGGCGGCTTACCCGAATGAGGAATTCTATCTGTTTTTTTACAGCTATTTCCCGTCGAGAACGTATTTTACTCGCCACAAAAGCCTGAACTGGAACGTCTTCATGATGGATCTCAAGACGGGCAAGGAGCGGAAGATTTCGAATTTCCTGTGGGATGAATACGAGCCGCAATTCATGAGCCGCGGCACGGATATTATCTATGTTCTGACGGCCGAGACAAGCGCATTTGTGTTGCGAGGCAGCAAATCAGGAAAGAGCTTCAAGCAGATCGTTTTGAAGAACAATCAGGCGATTCACCCGCAGATTTCGCCCGACGGGCGCAAGCTTCTCTATCAGTCGTACCAGACCGGCAACTGGGACTTGTTCACTATGGCGATGGCGGACCTGCCGAGCGGGCGGATCGAAACCCGGCTGACCGCGACGAGCAACGTTTCGGAATTGTTCCCGCGCTGGTCGCCGGACGGCAAAAGCATTTATTATCTCGCAGACGGCCAGAGCTCGCGCTTCTATGATATTTATCTGATGGACATTGAGACGAAGGAAAAGAAACAGTTGACGAATCGCGAGCGCGTCGGCGCCGACATCATAATGTCGCCGGGGGGAGACAAGCTGGCCTTTACGGCGGATCAGGGCCGCGGCCGCGCGCTGTTTGTCGTCAACAAGGATGGAACCGGAAAAAAGAAGTTGACGGCAACGACCGAGTCAGCGTATTTTCCGGCATGGTCGCCGGACGGAAAGCGACTTGCGTTTCTGTCGGACGCCGCAGGGCAAACGACCGGCCCTAAAACGAAAAAGAAAGTTCAGCTCTATGTGGTTAATGTTGACGGAACGGGCAGGGCGGTTGCTGTAAAGAAACCGGTTTATCTGTCGCCGATTGTCTGGTATTGATATTATTCTGAATTAAAACCACTTTCTCTTGCGGAAATATGCAAGCATTCCGACCGCGATACTGAACATCAATCCCAATGCCATTGGATAACCGTATCTCCATCTGATTTCCGGCAAAAAACGAAAATTCATTCCGTAGACTCCGGCGACAAACGTCATCGGCAGCATTATCGTCGATATGATTGTCAGCAGTTTCATAACTTCGTTCATTCTGTTGTTGACGCTGGAGAGGTAGATGTCGAAAATGTTGGAAAGAATTTCCCTGAAGGTTTCCGACGTGTCCATGACCTGAATGATATGGTCGTACAGGTCTTTGAAATAGATGTTCGTGGAAGCTGCGACGAGAGGGGATTCACGATGTTCGAGTTTTGCGATCACCTCGCGGAGCGGCCACGCGGCGCGGCGCACGCCGATAACCCGTCGGCGCAGCGTCTGGATGTGACGCATGGTCTCGGTGTTATATTCAACGGCTGAAAGTTCTTCAAGCCCATTGATTGCGTCGTCGAGCTTTTCGAGAACGGCAAAATAGTCGTCAACGGTCACATCCATAAGGCTGTATGCAAGATATGAGGCGCCCATCTGGTGGAATTTCGCGATGCCTTGGCGCAGGCGGTCGCGCACAGGGCCGAAAAGATCGTCGTCGGATTCCTGAAGCGAGATAACGTAATTTGCGCCCAGCAGAATGCTGACCTGCCTGATGTCGAGTTCCGATTGGTCGGCCATGTCGCTCATGTCGCCGCATGTGAAATGCTTGAGGATAATGAAAAGATAATCGCCCTGATCGTCCAGTTTCGGACGGTGGTCGGTGTCCATGATGTCTTCGAGCGTGAGAGGATGAACATTGAAAATTTCGCCGACTTTTCGAATCTCGTCGGGTTCGTTCACGCCGATGATATTGATCCATGTGATATGGCCGTCGGAGTCGGGGCGGCATTCCTCGATCGTTTTAGCTTCTGTCTCGCGGATATCCGTTTCGTTGAAGCGTGTCACGATTATTTTGAGTTTTTCGGGAATGATATTTCCAATGTGAATGAGAGCGCCCGGAGGCATGCCTGATTTTTTAGAGCGTTTCTTGTTTTTTCTTGACATATATTTCTCCGGCGCCGCGGCACGGGCCGCCCGTGCGCGTTCATTTGGTCTTAATTTTAGCCAGGTCCGCGGATTTTAGCCACTCCATGGTTATTCTCATGCCTTCGGCGGGCATTATCTTCGGCGCGAAACCGAGGTCTTTCCGCATTTTTATATTGCTGTAGCGCAAATTGCGGGCGGTGACTTCGAGCGCGTAGCGGGTTATTACAGGGCGATTTTCAGATTTCGCGAGCCGGGCGATCGCTTCGGAGGCGGCGGCGACTCCCTTCGCGGCGGGAAAGGGGATCGTGATAGCCGGCCTCGTCAGATGGAGGTTTTCGGCGATCAGATTCGTCAAATCACGCCACGAAATCTCTTCATTGTCGCAGACGAGGTATCCATGCCAGACAGCTTCATCGCGTTCGAGCGCGAGAAGCGTCGCGTCCACGAGATTGTCTATGTAAGTGAGCGCCATGACATTGCGCGAACTGCCGATGAACACTAATTGCCGTGAGCGCATAGCGTTCACGATCTCCGGCAGAAATGTCTTGTCGCCGGGGCCGTAAACCCACGCGGGCCGCAGGACGACTACCGGCATGCCGCGCTTTCGCGCGTAATTGAAGGCGAGTTCTTCAGAATCGATTTTCGTGTCGGGGTAGGGGAATCCTGTTTTTTTAATCGGGAATGAATCGTCGATCATGCGGCCTTCATTATTGAAGCCGAAAACGTCGGATGTGCTGAAATGAACGACGCGTTGGGCGCCGGTTTTTAGAGCGGCATCGAAAACGTTGCGCGCGCCGTCTACGTTTATGCGCTCGAAGGTCTCCCATGCGCCCCAGTCGCTCGCGAGCGCGGCGCAGTGAATGATTGCGTCGGCGCCTTCAGCGGCGTCGAGAACGGATGCGGAGTCCGTTATGTCGCCGTATCGCAATTCGATGCCGGCGGCGGCGAGCGCCGCTGTGTCCGATCTGCGGCGAACAAGCGCGCGAACGGCGCGTTTCTCCCCTTTGAGGCGGCGGGCGATCGCTCCGCCGATGAAACCTGTAGCTCCGGTTACAAGGATTTTTTCCATGATGTTGTTTCGCTCTTGTTTGCTAACGCAAAATTATCGGACCTTATGTCCTTTCGTGTCAAACACGAAAAGGTTCATTTCGGTTTCAATTATTTTTAAATTGTGAGAGAAGAAACTGTTGAAATGGCGATCTGTCATTCCTGGGAACGGAGTGACGAGGAATCCCTATATGTATTACGCTTTCGAAGAGAACAGGTTGCCGATGTCGTCGAGCTGGTCTTTCATGCGCTGGCGTTCGGCTTTGAAGGAGTATACTTCCTTGACCTGGTCGTCAACCGATTTTTCTCGTTGGCCGAGCCTGGTATCTTTTCCTTCCTTGCTTGTGTCGGTCACTTCGCTGATGAAAATGATCTCCATTATGCCTTTGGCGGCCTTGGCGTCCAACTTGTCATTGACGGCGAGGTCGCGGGCCATTCTATAGAGCGCTTCGCGCTTCGAGCGCGACATGCGCGAGTATTTAATCCTTGTTAGAAGCGCCTTAAGCGTGTTTTTCTGGATAGGATCTTCCGGCTGGAGCTTTGCGCTCGCCTCCTGAAGCTTTGAAAGATATGGAGTGACATCTATCTTCATACCCTAATTATCGGCAAAAACTGGAAAAACTTTAATAAAACCGGTGACTGTACCTGGTTTACATATCCCGCAGCGCGCCGCCGGTGGACAGCTTGATGTCGGCGAGGATGGCTTCCATGACCGGGGAGACCTCGTCGTCGTTCAGCGTGCGGTCCGCGTGGCGGAACATGAGCTTGAACGAGATGCTTTTTTTGCCGGCGCCGAGAATCTCGCCGTGGAAAACATCGAACACGCCGACGGATTCGAGGAGCGAACCGCCTTTAGAGCGAATGATCTCCTCGATGGTCTGCGCATTAATATCTTCCGAGACGACGATTGAGATATCGCGGAGCAGCGCGGGCTGTCTCGAAACTTTATTGTATTTGTAAGTCGCGTTGAGCAGCGGAACGATCACGTCGAGATCGAATTCGGCGATCGCCACGTTCTGCTTGATGTCTGAGTCGGCGCAGATTTTAGGGTGGACTTCGCCGAGAACGCCGGCTAATTTGCCGCCGACATGAACTTCCGCGCTTCGGAACGGATGCAGCAGCGGGTTTGACGCCGGGACGAACGAAAGCGGTAGCGTTGTCAGGCTTTCGAGGAACTGCTCGACGATTCCTTTGACGAGGAAGTAGCCGGGCGTGTCGAACCGGTAGTCGGACTTCGTGGGCGTCTGAAAAGTTTTGCCAGTGACGCCGATAACGAGCGAGTTTTTCTCGGTCGGTTCGGCCGGGTTGAGGAATATTTTTCCGAGTTCGAACATCTGCATCGGTTTGTCGCCTGCGTTTTTGAGGTTGTTCGAAATCGTTTTGAGCATATTCGGAATCAGCGACGGCCGCAGGTGGGTGTGGTCTTCAGTGAGTGGATTTCTGAGCGGCACGGCGGCTGGCGGGTTATCGCCCCAGACCTTGGCGAGTTCGCCGGCGTTTGTGAAGCTGAACGAAACGTTTTCGGTGAGTCCGCAGCCGACGAGCAGATTGCGAAGCCGGCGGGCGGAATCGAGAGACGGAGTCATAGTCGCCCGGTGCGTTTTGACAAACGGCAACCCGGAGGTGATGTTCTCGAAGCCGTACATGCGGGCGACTTCCTCAGCGAGATCCTGCCAGATGGAGATGTCGAACCGGTTTTCCGGCGCTGTGGCTTTGAGTCCGCCGGGGATTAGTTCTGTTTTGAAACCGAGCCGATTGAGGTTGTCCTCGATGATCTTGTCTGTGAGTTCGGGCGAAATGAAATTTCGGACCTTATCGAACGAGAGTGAAACGACAGGGGCCTGATAGGGTTTCGGATTGGCGTCGATGAGCCCGGCGAGCGGAGCGCCCCAGCCGTTTTTATGTATCAGGTAGGCGGCATAGTTGGAGGCGTCGACGGCGGTTGCGACCGGCACGCCTTTTTCGAAACGGAGCGACGCCTCGGAGCGCATGTCGAGTTTGAGCGCGGTGCGGCGCAGGTTGCGCGGTTCGAAGTGCGCGGATTCGAGAAGCATATTTTTAGTTTTGTCTGTGATTTCTGTGAGCATGCCGCCCATGACGCCTGCGACGGCGACCGGGCGCGACTTGTCGGCGATGACGAGCATGTCGGAGTTGAGCTGCCGGTCCTTGCCGTCGATGGTGAGAATTGTTTCGTTATTTTCGGCGCGGCGGACGATGATTGCGCGGTCTTCGAGCGTGTCGAGGTCGAACGCGTGGAGAGGCTGTCCGGCTTCGAGCATGACGTAGTTAGTGACGTCGACGATGCCGTTGATGGGCCGCATTCCGCAGGCGATGAGGCGTCGCTTCATGGCAACAGGCGACTCCTCGATCTTGATCTCCTGAATGATGCGTCCGCTGTATCGCGGGCAGAGGTCGGGGTCTTTGATGTCGACCGAGAAGGGGACGTCGCCCGGTTTTTCCGGGAACGATACGTCGAAGACATTCTTTTTGAGCGGTTTGCCGAGGATGGCGGCGAGTTCGCGCGCCAGTCCGAACACGCAGAGCAGGTCGCCGCGGTTCGGCGTGAGGTCGAAGACGAACACCTTGCAGGTGATGCCCATGACGTCCGGGATGCAGGCGCCGACGGGCGCGTCTTTCGGGAGCGGCAGAATGACGCCGGCGTCTTTCGAGTATTCGACGTCCCACTCGGACATTATTTTCGCGGCGGATTCGATGCCGCCGAATTTCATCGGTTCGAGCTTTTTGCCGTCCGGGAATGTGAAGCCCTCGTAGGCGACGGGAATGATCTCGCCGACTTCGAACGGGCGCAGGTTCGTTAGAACGATTCTCTCTATGTCGCCGCCGGCGACGGTGAGGACGAAAAAGCCGTCCTTTTTCGGGTGCGCTTCGGTTTTGACGATCTTGCCGACGAACGAGTTGTCGTAGCCGAAACGTTCGGTTGCGATCTCGCCGACTTCGGCGCCGGCCATGGTCATTTTGTGCGCGATTTCTTCGAGCGACTCGTCGAAATCAACGTATTCTCTCAGCCAATCCACTGGAACTTGCATTGTTGCGCTCCTTGTTGTCGTTCACTTCAGTTCTATCAACCCTTGCAAACTCGGTGTCTACGTGGTGAATATGTATCGCCTCTAACTTTGTAATCAGAACTGTTCGAGAAAGCGGATGTCGTTTTCGTAGAGCAGCCTGATGTCGTCGATGCCGTATTTGAGCATTGCGACGCGGTCGATGCCGATGCCGAATGCGAAGCCGCTGACCTCGTCGGGATTGAAGCCGCCGTTGCGGAGCACCTGCGGGTGCACCATTCCGGCGCCGAGAATTTCGAGCCAGCCGCTGCGTTTGCAGACCGGGCAGCCGTCGCCGCCGCAGATGATGCACGAGATTGCGATCTCGACGCCAGGCTCGACGAACGGGAAAAAGTCGGGCCGGAAGCGCGACTTCACGCTGGGGCCGAACATTTCCTTATTGAAAGCTTCGAGTGTCGCCTTGAGGTGGCTCATGGTAATGTTTTCGCCGACCATGAGGCCCTCGATCTGGTTGAAGATCGGAGAATGGCTGGCGTCCACCGAGTCGCGGCGGAAGGTGCGGCCTGGGCAGACGATCTGAACGGGCGGCTTGCCGATCTTTTCCATCGTGCGGATCTGAACGGGCGAGGTCTGCGTGAGAAGCAGCGTGGTGTCCGTGATGTAGAATGAGTCCTGCGAGTCGCGCGCCGGGTGGTCGGCGTGGATGTTCAGCGCTTCGAAATTGTACCACTCGGTTTCGATCTCCGGGCCGTCGACGACGTCGAAGCCCATGGCGATAAAGATATCGCACGCTTCGTTCCATACGCGCGTCAGCGGGTGTGTGCGGCCTGTTGTGAAGCGGAATCCCGGCAGAGATATGTCGAGTTTCTGCGCTTTGATTTTTTCTTCAATTTTCTTCTGATCGAGTTCGGCCTTGCGCTTGTCGGCTTCCTCTTCGAGTTGAACTTTCGCCTGATTGACCTCTTCTCCGAATGCGCGGCGCTGGTTGCTCGGCAGCTCCCGGATATGATTCATGAAGTCGCCGAACTTGCCTTTTTTGCCGAGATACTGAGCCTTGATGTTCTGGAGGTCCTGATGGTTTTGCGCTCCGCGGATGGCGGACGCAGCTTCTTCGGTAATCGCTTTCAGATCTTCATTCATGTCGCACCTTCGAGTTGATGTTAAGCGTCGAATTATTTTTTTCCGGGTTTTCCGGCTGGTTTTCGTTTTTCGGATGCGAGGCGGGCGATGTAAAGGAAAACGCCGGCTGCCACCGCAACGTTCAGGGATTCTGTTTTGCCCCACATCGGGAGCGTGATATTTCTTGTGACGAGGCGGGCGATGTCCGTTTCGAGGCCGGCGCCCTCGTTGCCGAGGGCGAGCAGGAATCGGTCCGGAGCGGTTTCGAGCCATTCGTTGGCGGGCATGCCGTTGCGAACGGCGGTGCCGAAAACGGGAATGCCTTTTTTCTTAGCCATTTCGATGACCGCGAAACTGTCGGCGTCGGCGATGACCTTCTGGTGGAAGGCGGCGCCCATGGAAGTTTGCAGAGCGGTCGGATGGAACGGGTCGGTGGCGCGGGCGGAGGCGAAGAACGTGGTGACGCCGGCGGCTTCTGCAGTGCGCATCAGCAACCCCATGTTGCGCGGATCCTGAATGCCGTGGGCGAGAATGGTCGGGCCGCTGAAATCGGCGTCCGCGAGAGTCGGCTTGGAGTCGATGGAGAGTTCGGCGAGAGCGCCCTGCGAGGTGTCCATTCGGCTGATTTTCGCCATGACCTGATCGTTGACGTAGAGGATGGGGATTTTGCGTTCGATGCAGACGGCGATGATGTGAAGGATGGGTTTTTCCTGAGCGCGGTCGGCCTGAATGGCGACGCGGTGGACGGTGACGGAATCCGCGAATATGGCTTCGCGAACGAGGCGCGCGCCCTCGGCGACGAAGTGTCCGGAAACGCGGCGCGCCTTTTTAGTAGATAGCGCGGCCAGTTCCTTTACGCGCTTGTTCTGTACGCTTTCAATGATGTCGCCTTCTGCCATCACAGTCACCCGATTCCTTTAGCAAAGAAAAGCGCCGCTTCAAAATCCCGATAGGGTCTAAAGCGGCGCGGTTTTACGATCGTTAAAAAGAAAAATGCAATCAGGCCACTTGCTGGCGAACGAGTTCGACGAGTTTCGTGAACGCGTTTGGGTCGTGAATGGCCAGTTCAGAGAGGCTCTTGCGATCGAGATCGATCTGCGCCTTCTTGAGACCGTCCATAAACACACTGTAGGTAAGTCCCTGAGCGCGGACCCCGGCGCTGATGCGCGCGATCCACAGGCGTCGGAATTCCCTTTTGCGGTTTCTCCGGTCACGATATGCGTATGCTTTCGAATGCAGCACCGCTTCGTGAGCGTTTTTATAGTGTCGGCTTCGCGCTCCGCGATAGCCTTTAGTTTGTTTGGCGACTTTATTCGCTTTCGCCCTTGCTGTTACTCCACGTTTTACGCGCGGCATGACTTAACTCCTTCTATCACTATCGATTAGAATTGTGTTACTTTCAGGACCTGATTGAGCTGTCCGCCGGACATAACGGCGACGCACTTCAGGCGGCGTTTGCGCTTGCGGCTTTTGCCGGAGAGCAAATGGCCCATACCCTGCTTGTGCCGGATGATCTTTCCGGAACCTGTCTTTTTGAACCGCTTCGCGGCTCCTTTGTGGGTCTTCATCTTAGGCATGACTATATATCCTTACTTTTTTAATGGCGATAGAATCATGATCATGTTTCGGCCTTCGAGCTTCGGCATTCTTTCGATCACCGAATATTCCTTGTGTCCGTCAGCGAGGCGCAGCAGAAGCTGGTAGCCCTGGTCGGTGAAGTCCATTTCACGGCCGCGGAACATGATCGTTGCTTTCACCTTGTCCCCATCCTTCAGAAATCTTTCAACGTGTTTGGACTTGAAGTCGAAATCGTGCTGTCCGATTTTCGGGCGCAGCTTGATCTCTTTTAGAGTGGAAGTATGGGTCTTGGTTTTTTTAGTCTTCTTGCGCTTTTCATAGAGATACTTGCCGTGGTCCATAATGCGGCAGACCGGCGGGTCGGCATCGGGCGCGACTTCCACTAGGTCGAGTTCTTCAAGCTGGGCGAGCCGCAAAGCTTCTTCGATAGGAAGAATGCCGAGCGGATCCCCTTTGCCGCTGATGGTCCTTACTTTCGGGGCCCGTATCTCTTCATTGATTCGGGTTTCTTGGACGTAAAGGTGTTTCTTCGACCTTTGTTTCAAATTGTTCTTTTACGACCTCTCTTTCCGGACATGTCCGTCCGCTAATAGACAGACAAGTATATCAAATAATATACAACCCGTCAACCGATACGGGTTTTCCGATTTAGCCGGGCCGGTCCCGCGACTCCGCGGCTTCGCTCCGGCTCTGCTCACAAAAAAATCGCCCGCTACCGCAGGCGCTTGGGTGGTACAGGACTTGAACCTGTGACCTTCTGCACGTCAAGCAGACGTTCTTCCTCTGAACTAACCACCCGCAATCACTTAAGGCGACGGGCGGATTTGAACCGCCGAATGGAGGTTTTGCAGACCTCTGCCTTACCACTTGGCTACGTCGCCCTCACCAAGTACAGAGAGACATTTTAGGAGCATTGCCTTTTTGTGTCAAGGATAATGGAGCGCAATATTGAGAGCCTGCCGCCTGCGGCTCAGGTTTTCATATGAAAATACAACATACTCTTTAGCAAAAATTATTTTTATGACCTGCGGCGGAGAATCATTTGACACCGCGCGCGCGTATGGATACGATTCATAAGATCGGGCGCGGGCGCGTCCGGTCCGGCGGCGCCGGATTCATTCAAGGAGCGGCAGACATGGCGAAACGTTTGGTGATGGTTGGTATCGACGGTTGCCATCAAGGCGTGTTATACGGACTGATCGACCGAGGCGAAGTTCCTTTTTTCAACAATCTCCTGAAAAACGGCACGCGCGTCAAACATGCCGTTACCATGCTGCCTTCCACAACCGGATCCTGCTGCGCCACGCTCTATACCGGCGCCTGGTACAGACATCACGGCATCCTCAACAACGAGTGGGTCGACCGTTTCGTCACCCCGGTACGCGGCCGATCATACCTCGAAAGTCTTCACGAAGCGCTCGATTCCATGGACCGCAAACTTTTCGGCTTCCCGACAATACTGCTGCCAGAAAAACACAAGGGCGGCCAGATCAACAACGATCTCAATCCCGCATATCCTACGATTTTCGAGGCCATGACCGCCGCCGGAAAAACCTCTTATTCTTTTTTCCATTATTTCGGAAAGGGCGCGACGCGCTGGGTGCGCCCCTCACGCACGGACATGATACGGTTCGGTTACGCTGAAAACTGGCAGAAGCCGCTTCAGATTTACGAAAAACAATTGGTCACCCGCGCGATAAATATATGTAAAAAGAAAATGCCCGACCTGCTCGCGATTTATTTCGGCTGCAACGACGGCCACAGCCACAGGCACGGCGTCGCCGCGCAAAACGAATACATACGCGATTTTATCGACCCGGAACTCCGGCGGCTCGAAGCCGCTCTCAAGCGCTTTAACCCCGAAGACACTTTTTATTGGACAATCTCCGCCGACCACGGGCAGACGACTATGCTTGAATCGGAACGCGATCGCAACATGTGGTTCACGAGTTTCTACCCGATGCTTCAGGCCGCCGGGATTCAAAAAATCGACCGCGGGCTTTCGACTAAAAAACTCGACGATCTGGAAGCGATCATTTCGCTCGGCAACGGCGCCACCGTCGGGTTCTATATGAAAAACAAACGCGCCGGCGACTGGAAGGCCGAGCCGGATTTCGAGGCGGACCTCGTTCCCGTTCTGAACAATTGCCTCAAGGCGTCGGCGCTTGCCGCTCCGTTCGCCGACTTCAAATTTCCCGGCTATCTCGATTTCCTTCTAACCCGCCGCTCGTTTAACGAACCATATCACATTTACACGAATAAACCGCCTTTCGAAGGCGTAGGCGAAATGATTCCAATCGAAAAATATTTCGAGAAAAACGACGGCCGCTATGTGAAGCCGCTCGAAAGAATTCATAGTCTGGACCACCCGAAGGGGCCGGACTTCATTATCATGCTCGAATATTTTGACAAGCATTTCAATATCAATGAAGAGAACGGATTCCATCCGGGGCAACACGGTTCGCTATGTCCGGACGATTCGTTTGTGCCTATGATATTTTCAGGACCGGGCATCCGGCATGACGAGATCGAGGAAGCGTTCACGACAAACTGGGCGCCGACCGCGGCGAGCATTCTCGGAGTCGAGATGCCCGAGGCGGACGGCAAGCCGCTCCCGATTTTCGAAAAAAACAACAAATAAACGTCATGGCTTCGGCAAAAAACGTCTCGCAATGACAAAAATTTAGGAACAAATATGTTTTCACCTGACCAGCAACAGAGATACGCGCGTCATCTGATGCTCCCCGCGATCGGCGAGGAAGGCCAGAAGAAATTGCTTGGCTCGCGGGCGCTTGTTGTCGGCGCGGGCGGGCTTGGCTCGGCGGTGATTTACTATCTTGCGGCGGCGGGCGTCGGAACCATCGGCATCGCGGACGCCGATGTGGTGGACCTCAGCAATCTGCAGCGTCAGATTCTGCATGGCACGAGCGATGTC
>Ga0172379_10000983_pt1 | contig 62176 bp, 85 predicted proteins | sample GrowelOW334metaG_FD_119756 | JGI IMG/M metagenome (GOLD analysis project Ga0172379, IMG submission 119756) | Groundwater microbial communities from an aquifer near a municipal landfill in Southern Ontario, Canada - Groundwater well OW334 metaG | ecosystem: Environmental > Aquatic > Deep... | reverse complement strand
AATACTTGCAATATTGATTACTTATGTTATTGTTGCTATACGATATATAACTTTTTTAATTTTTATTATGGGGTGCTACGTCTATGAAAAAACATCGTATTGATGCACGAAACAAACGGTCAAATAATAATCCAGAGACAAAAGAAAAGAGACCGTTCAGTATGATGAAAGGTGTAGATATGTCAGATACTACCGAAATGTCATTAGCTGATGTCGGATATGATATTACCGGTATTAGATTAACTCCCCAGCGTATCTTTAATATGTGGACTTGCGCCGCCAATGGAGACCCCAGCGAACAAGTTGCTTTGTGGAATCATATTTATGACATGGATGGTATTGTTGCATCTGTTACTAATACGCGTAAAGCCGCCGTTGAAAATAAGAAGTGGAGTATCATTGGAGATAACGAAGAAAAGCGCGAACGTATTGAAAAGATACTTAGAAATACTCAAACTATTATTAGTCCTTCCGGTGACTTGGGTGATTTAAGTCAGTATGGTACTAATGTTGTTGGTATGAATTTTGACAGGCTTAAATCATTTCTGCTTGATGCACCGTTCTTGGGATATGCAGGAGCTAAAATTGATTGGGCAATGGGTGGTAGCGAGATTAATACCTTTATTCCTATTGCTCCTTCTAACTGGAGATTTACACCTACATGGGGATTTTACATTCAAGCACCGATGGGTGATATAGAATATCTTGATGGTGATAAACGTGAAGAATACATTATGCATTATTCTACTAATAAATACGGCATACCTAGCGTATGTGGACTTGTTAGACCTATATCAATGATATTCTTTAGAAAATATTATGCTCTTATGCACTGTTCAAGACTGCTCGAAAAGCTTGGCATTCCGCTGGTTACTGCTTCGCTAAATCCGCAAGACTGGAATAATCCAGATTCAATTTTCAGAGCAGAAAGACAGTTAAAGAATCTTGGTTCTGATGGTGGTGGTGTATTCCAGAAAGATATGGCTATTGATATAAAGGGGATGGGCGCGGCTGATACAACGCATTTTCAAGCGGTTATTGATTATCTTGACAAATGTCTGGCTATTACCATATTAGGTCAACAGGCTTCAACACAGCAAGCTGGCGGTATGAGCAATGGGCAGATACAGGAAAATGTCAGGATGGATATTCTTGCCGGTGACGCTAAAGCTCTTGAAGATACTATTAACGATCAGATTGTTAGACGTATTGAAGAAAACATTTGGGGAACGTCTGAATGTAAATTTAAAATTGATTATGAATCTTCTGCTGAAATTGCTAAAATTGCAAGCATGAGCGATACCCTTAGAAAAATGGGATTAGAAGTAGATACAGATTATATTACTAAGAATACTGGTATACCTGTAACTAAAAAGGCTAGAGCAAGTGGCAATGATAATGCAATTGCATCTATCCTTGGTGGGGGTGCTATTGCTACCCCTAATCCGGTCAATACACCGGCAGAAGAACAAGCACCTACAGAACAGGCGGCTATACCAACCGTTGAACCCGCCGGAAATACAGAACAAAATCCAGAGCTTGCGCTTGCATCGCTAGGACAAGCGGCACTGACTGATACTATTAAGAAATGCAAAGTAATGGCATTTTCAGACATTAATGAAGCGGTGGTAGTTAATAACTATCTTAAACAGTTGATTAACGATAGTGATATTGATATTGGCTTGAAGCAGCGTATTACATATAATCTTCCGGTTGACCCTGTTAATGCTATCAACTATCTTAATAATAGACTAGCCAATGCAATTATAGCACAGGAATCAGATGATGATGTAGTGAATAAACTTAGAATGCAGATTGCTGTACTTAGTCCTGTCGATATATATAATAAGGTTAAAGCAGAATTACCTAAGCCCAAACCGGTAGTTGATAATACTATTCAGGAAAATAATGTTGTACCAATGGATGACATGAGCGATAAAAACAATCTTGAAAGTATTGCTAAAGAAATCAATAAAGCATATTCTTATTTGAATTGGATTAAGCGTGGAATAGAGCCTGATAAATATCCTAAAATACAAAATAAAGATGGTACTTATTCTACCCATAAACTTTCATATGCATCAATTGAGGATGGAAAATTTATTGTATATCCAACTATTATTCAAGATGAATATGGTAAACTCATAGAACTATCTGGAAAAGATGCACTAGAACATGCGCTTAAAACTAAAACATATATTGTATTTCCCAATGAAGAACAGGCAAAATATTATTCCGCAAATGGATTAATCAAACATAATGCAGTAGCAATGGCAGATGAAACTGTTAATGATTATCTTACACCCGTTGATAATGGTACATCAATTGCCCAAACAATGAAAGAAGAAATAAAAAAAGCACCAGATCGGCCTACGCCGGATTTTACGGTTACTCCAGCTTCTAGTGTCGCAGAAGCCGGAGGAAGATTAGAAGCGGCAAAAGCTAGTGTTGTAGAACTTTATAGACGCATTAACGCCATCAAGCCGGTTACTGTTGAATCTATTAGAGCATCATTGCCATCAACTAAAAAATTATCACAGGTGATTAAAACAGATATTTCCGGTGCAATATCTCCTATTCCATATATTACCACAGATGAAGTTGATACAGAAATGGAAAAAAAGTATAGCGAGCAGTCTACTTCAACCGCTTATAACACAAATTATAAAAACGCTACAGATGCAGTATTAACCTTAGCGGTAAAACATAATCACGATGAGGATAAAGATGTAACCGTTGAATCAGTTGTTAATGATTACTTTAAAGAATTTCCAGATAGAAAACAAAGAGCGTTAGCAGAACTTACTTCTGTATATAATAACTACACGAAAAAAATTGTAGATAAAAGAGCAATTAGATTAGCGGCTCAGACATTTTCTACTAATAAAAAAGGAAATTATTTACCAACTGTTTATATGGAACTTATTAAGAGCGATAGGGATAATCTTGATTATTTTAATCGTGAATTGGCATATTATCTTGATAAAACTAATGGTGAGTTTTTTAATAGCAATCTTTTGGCAAAGATGTTTAGAGAAACTACGGCAAAAGGGGTTAATAGTTTTTATTCTGTAGCATCAACTATTGCTCCTAACTTTTTTAGTTATAAGGGTAGAAACTTAAATGACGCACAGCAACAATTTGTTTATGATAACTTGGATAAAATGCTTACAAGAGAAGATTATAATATTTATTCAAACAGCAAAAATGCAGAAAACAAATTATACATTATTAAAAAGTATGTTGATAACTTAAACAAAGTTTACTGGGCAAAATCATACGATACAACAGCCGCTAAATATATTCCAAGCTATAGACCTGTTTCAAACTATTTTAAGAATGAAGATGAAGTATTTAAGCAGTTTAATAAGTTTGGCGAAAAGTACGATGTGTTTAAAACTATTCTGAATAACGTAAAATTCAGTAGCTTGTTTGCTAAGAAAACTAATTTTCTTGATGATATGGTTCTTGGTGCTATAGGCATGACTGCTGACCTTATTGCGGCTGGTGCATTAAATACTATTATTCCGCTTGGTGGATTGGAATATTATTTTAGCTTAACCAATGCCGGAGTAAGAGATGAACTTATTGGACTTGGAGTAGATAGAGACGTTGCATTGCTTGCCGCTCCAATTGTTGCGGCTTTGATAGCTCCTATTGATTATCTTGGACAAAAGATTATTGAAAAGAATGTTGGATGGGGAAATACTAAAGCTATAATGTCTCTTGCAAGAAAAAAACTTATGGCAAGACTTGCTGTAATATTAAAGAAAGATGGTATTGCTGGATTGCAGGAAGTTGGTACTGAAACAGTACAGGGATTTATTGAAGAATATTCAAAGCTGATAATCGGTGAAAAACTTTATGGAGATAATCAAACTGCATTTAATAATAGCATGGAACAGATGATTGGTGCGGTTAAGTCTATTCCGTTGGTTGTTTTGGGTAGTGGATATTTAGGCAGAAAGATGAATAAAAAGAAATTACAGGAATTAACTTCTGATTTTGAAACAGATATATCCAATAGACTAGACTATATGAATAACGATATTGATGCTGTAAAGAAAGTACAGGAAGAACTAGCAGATACCGCTAAACCTATAACGGTAGATAGTGTTAATAAACTTATTCCCAATACCAATATTATTAATCCTGCAATTATTAATACTACTGGCGATACTCAATTAAATGAAAAGCAAAGGGTTGATTTATCTACGGAGCTTGATAGACGCATAAAGATGGTAACTGAATATGTTAAGTTAATAGAAAGTATTCAGAATGAATGGAATAGTGGAAGTAGTTTGCTTACTGCGGTTAATAAGTTAAGGGTATTAGAAAAAACAAAAGCTAGTGGTAAGGTTAGAGAGGCTCTTGAAGCTCCAATAGTAGACTTACTTAAAATTAATAAAACCAATATGAGCGAAAAAGAATTAAATATGCTAGCTAATGCGCTGGATAGTATTGTTATATTGACCGATAAGGAGTCTATAAATAAAGGTGTTGGCGGTAATAGGTTTTCAATTAATGGACAGGAAGTAGCGGTTGTAGTTGATGGATTTTATAGCAATGGTAAAATATATGTCAATGAACAGGTGGCGTTAAGTAGACCGGAAGAAACTATAAATGGCTTTGTTAAAAACGTTGTCAAGCACGAAGCAACACATCGTGGACTAACTGCAATAGATAAGAAAACATCAGATAATATGATGTTACATGTATGGGATACAATTCCAGAAAACGAAAGGATTTCATTAATTACTCGCTATGCTAAAAGTGAAGCTATTCCCAAAATATTTGTAAATATTAAAAACTCAAGTGAAGTTGAAAATAATAATGCTGTAAAGGTTTATATTGCAGAGGAATATGTTGCATTTAAAGCACAGAATGATGAAACATTTAAAAATACTAATATTGGAAAACAGCTTCTATTTAAAGTTAAGGCTATTCTTAGAAAGGCTGGAGAAATAAAAGTATATAAGGACAGAGTATTATCAGAAAAACTTAGGGATATTAACTATACCGATGCAGAAATATGGGATATTATTAAGAATCTTAGAAAAGAAACTACTATTGAAACTGCAAAAGACCAATATCGCTCTAACCTTGAAGATGAAAGTCTGATGAGTAAAAGAAAATATTCTATAGATGAAAACAATTTATTTGATTTGGGAAATATTAAACAAGAGTTTACATCCTCCAAAACAAGCATTAATTCATCTAAGCTTCCGGCTACTTTTAATAAGCTGGATAAGATGAATGTTATTAAAGATGGTGATATAATTGCCGACATTGGGGGTGGTAGATTTGATAATGCAATAGAATGGGCTAAAGAAAGAAATGCAAGCCTATATGTATATGACCCGTTTAATAGAACCATAGAACATAATAGAGAAGTTTTAAATAAAATATCTAACGGAAAATCAGATATTGCAACGATTAACAATGTTCTTAATGTTATCAAAGAAAAAGAAAACAGAAACAAGGTTATCAGACAATCCTTTAATGTTTTAAAGGATAATGGCAGTGCATATTTTTTAATCTATGAAGGAAACGGTAGTGGCATTGGCTCTCCAACACAGAAAAATGAATCATATCAAAATAATAAAAAAACATCAGAATATCTTGAAGAGGTAAGGGATGTCTTTGGTAATGCAACTATTAAAAACGATATGATTGTTGCAAATAAAAACCCGCTTAAGTTTAGTATCTCCGAAAATATCGGAACCGATATGATTAATAACGATGCTGTATCTAAACTTAAAAAAACAACAGATTTTAATGAAGCTGGATATATTTTACCAGATGGTTCAATGCTTAGTTTTAATAGAGCAGACAGCAATACATCTAATAAAATAGATCACAGAATAGTTTCTATAGATAATTCCAATATCGGTATGCAACAGTTTATTGCTCAAGGTAATATTAGATATAGTCCGGAAACCAATAGCTTTCAGATTATGAAAGAACCAACTAGCGCACAATATGATACGATGAATAAGATTATAAATGAATCGGTTAAGCCTCCTACCATTGAAATTGATTCACTTAGTGGAAATATTAAGACTGGTAATAACGGAAAGTATTATGACTTTACGCAATTACTTGGGAAGAAATATGATATAATGGATGATGCAGATAAAGCTATTAAGGATATTGAAGATACATTCTTTGGAAGAAAGAAATATGTATCTCCGCAGAACCAATTTAGATTTAGTATTTCAGAAAAATCACCAGTAAGCGAATATCATAAAGCGGTAAAGAACTGGGCGTTCAATAATATTCCTATTATCGGAGATTTAGTATCGCTTGGATATAATAAGATTTACTTTCCGAAAGATACATACAAAGATGTTAAAGGATATTTTGCAACAGACAAACAAAACGAAGGCACTAATGTTGTCGATATTGCTAAAAGTATAGCCATTAGGCGTGGTGTTGAAATGTCTGATATTGAAGTTAATAAGATTATAGATGAACTTGTTGGGTTATCTGAAAAAACATATAAAGATATTGTTGATGAATATAAATTTATGAATGCTAGTGATGAATTAAGATATGAACAGATGGCTAAAGAGCAAGGCATTGACTTGGATAACACTATTGTGGAAGAAGAAAAACTTCCATTTGACGATGTGGTTAATAAGAATATTATACGGTTTAAAATTATTCCTACTGAAAATATTAAAGCCATTAATGGCAGAATATCAGAATTGGACAATGCTAAGAATGTGGCATTAAGAAATATCAATGGCAACGCGTTATCTGCCAATGGCAATCTCTATAGTGCATCTCGTGGAAATGAATGGATTAAAGCTAGCGATGTAGAAAAGATTAAAATAGTAGAAGATGATTATAATCAATCCATTGATAATGAAATGTCTGGGTTGCAGAATGAACCGTTGGCGTATGACTATAATTCAGCGTTTATAAAAGTTAAATCTAGATTACAAACATTAATAGATGGTACTAACCTTATATTAACCGAAAAAGTAATTGACGATGGTCAAGGAAGATTATATACTTTAACCGATAAAGAAGATGCAAGTCAATCTTATACTATCTCAATATCTAATGTTTTCAACAAGGCTGATTACAATTTTATTTATAATGATAGTATTGATATGAGCGAGATACGGAAATATGTAAACGATATTATTAGGAAAACAACTATAGAAGTTGACTTGAATGAGCTATTAAGTGATGATGATTATGCAAAGCAAGCGTCATCATTGCTATCTCTGCTTGGTAGAAATAAAGAACTTGATGATATTATATTCAATAAAATATCTAATTCATTAGGTAATAGTATTGATACTCCAAGAGAGAAAAGTATTAGAACTGTTATCGGAAAGGTTGCTAAGCGTGTTCCGCTTAATACTACTATTTTAAAATCACTAGCAAATATTGGTAATGCAGTAAAGAAAACAAAGAAAAATACTATTCAAGAAATGAATGAAGCGGAAGAATCAAAAGAGTTGGCAATGGAATATATTGATGAATCTGTACCGTTTGATAGACCAGCTAGGGCATTAAAGAAAGCCATTAATGCTATTGTGTTTACTAATAAACTAGAGTATATAGCTAGTGTTAATAAGGTATTGGAAGACTATAATGAACTATTTGTATCCAGCAAAACTGATAGTGAAAGATTTAACAATGCAGTTAAGTATATTGAATCATTGTTTGGTGATACAGGAAAAGAAAAAGATGTTGCAAACGGTCTTATAAATAGACTACGTGAATTATTTGATTCTAAAAAAGATGGTAAAACTGTTTATGATATTGAAGTTGAATCAATATTAACTGCGGCTGAAAGATTTGAAACATATAATACATCGGAAGATAGAACTAGGGAACTAATAGATATGGCAAACGTAGAGCTATTTGATAAAGATAGACTAGGTAAGGCTTCTGGTATGGAAGAAGTTAAATCTATTATCAATAACGCAATAATGAATGCTGTAAAGATTATTAGAACCAGTAATGCAACTCCAAGTGCTAAGTCTAAGTTTTTAACTACTATAGCGAAACTGGCAAATTATAGAACTACTTTCACCAAAGAAAAGAATCTTGATATAGTTGTAGAGCAGTTAATTGATATTGAAAATGAGTTGAATGATATTATTACAGCAGAGAATAGAAGTAGTGCAATTGAGCAAATTGGCAAGACCGGAAAGGCTATTCGTAGAATTGGTTGGAACGCAAGTACTTTATTTGTTGATTTGTTTAACGATATTATAGATGCTGTACCTACTAATAACAGAGAAATAGCAGAATTGAAAGCTGGAAAAGTTCCATATATTTTCAATACTGAACAGTTAAAAAATATTCTAACTGTATTAAATACTCTAAAGACAAATAAAACTAACAGCATGAATGAATACGTAAGCAATGGAGAAGCCGGAGAATTAACTAGAGAACGTAACGAAAATGAGATAAAACTAATAGATAGTGCCATTGCCAATATCAGTAATATTCTTATTAGTGGAAATGGTGAGGTAAATCTTTCTACAGCAGATAAGAATACGCTTGATTCGTTTAATGAAATGCTATTACTTTTAGCAAACGAAGCAGGAGCACAACTTGATTTGTTTAAATTAAATGATAAGCAGAATGCGCAGAATTATGCAAGTGCATTAAGCAATGAAATAAAAGCAACTGCTTTAGCTAAAAGGCATTTAGTAGTGCGTGATGTAAAAGAAGATATAGAGGGTGGATTAATATTTGAAAAACTCGTAGATGACTTGAATAGAATGAATGCGTTTATTACAACTAAAAATGCTAGAATAGATGCATCTGTTAAAAAGATAAAAGCTAAAATATCCACACTTGACAGGGTTGTTGATGCTGTAAAAATAAAAGAGTTGAATGATAAAATAAATGATATTGAATCTGAAAAATCAGTGCCGGTTGTAGAGTCTGAATTTATTGATAAGATTAAAGCTCTTAAAAATAAAAAAATAGCGGATATGGATAGTGCTGAACTTAGTAATTTATCTATGGCTTTAGAACTAGCTGGAAATGAATATGCCAATTCGTCCGGTTTACATGATGCCAGAACATCTAAAACATTATTGATGCTTGCGAATGTTATTAAATTAATAAATGAGTACACAAAAGCAGATATCTTTAAAAATGGAATGGCTAAACTTATCAAAGATAGCGATAGTTCTAATGCTAGTTTGCATATTAAAAATATAGACAAGTACGCTTCTAAGCCCATGTCTAAATGGAGCAATAAAGAACTTGATGCATTTATGAAAGCGGTGCAGTATATTGCTATACATAATAAAGATGTAGAAAATAAGGTTACTGTTAATGGTGGCAGTGGATACGCTTTATATAATATGCTGTATTATGTTGCCGATAAAGTAAAAATGGATAATATTAAAACATCGGTATTGGATAAATTGCATAATATTTATTTTGTACCAGCAAACTTTTGGGGTTCTGATGGTGCTACTCTTGCACATGTAATGTCAGCAGACCCAGATAGCGTAGCAATGGATGTATTCAGAAATAATCCACAAATGGCAGAAGCTCATGCGTCTGGTATTGTAAAGAGATTTATTGACGGTTTTCAGCGTTATCAAGAAAAGAATAATACTCCTGTGTTTACCGCAAAGGAATGGGAGGGTATGTCTGGTTATATCGCCACTAATAATTTGATTAAAAGTATATGGAGTAAGTCTTATGAATTTGTTAGAAACCTTCAGGACATAAACAAGCAAAATAAAGAAGTGGCAAAGGCATTACAGAATACTAAGTTTTATAATGTAGCACTTATGGAAAAAGATGGTACTGTAAGAAATACTAGAATGTCTACCGGCGAAATGATGTATGTATATGCCTTACAATATGCAGATACTATCAGAGAAGAAAAGAATAAGGTTATTAGAGATAACAATGAGGGCATGGTTATAGTTCATGGTAATGGTATGGCAAATGATAACTTAACAGGAACTACAGCAAACAAAACAGATGCAGTGCCGTTGAATATTCAAAATGCAGAATCTATTACTAACATGCTAACAGAGGACGAAAAGAAATACGTAGAACACGTAGTTGATTACAATTCAAAAGAAGTTTCTCCGGTTCTTGCAGAAGCATACGAAAAACAGACAGGCAAGAAGTTTAAGACTGAACCGCTATATGTAACGATTATGAGAGCCGCTGGTGTAGGGCGTGACTTGGACGTTGAGAAAATGTCTAAACTTGGTGGTAATATTACCTTTGGAAATGTTACACTTAAAGGAGATAATCGAATACATGAACGAGAAGAAAACGCAAAAGCTCCTTTAATTATCAAGGACTTTATGGTTGTCAATGCAGATACTTTGCGTTTTGTAGCTAACTATACTGCTTATATTAAAGCTATGGGAAATATGGATAGACTGGTAAAAAGCAATGAAATACAAAAGATAGTCAAAGCAATTCCCGGCATAGGTGAAAATCTTAATAATAATATTGTGCGTTATTATAGGCGTATTATTGGTGATATGAATGATGATTTACAGGAAACTAAGTTGTTCTATAAGATAATGAATAATGCCATGAAATCTATTTTGGCATGGTATCCTAAATCTATCATGGCACAGGCGGCTTCTCTTCCAATGGCTTATGATTACAAGGGTGAACATATTGGACAGTATGGAATAAACAAAGGAGCTATTGATGGATTGGGTAAGGCAATTGGTAGAACATTCCTTAAAGATGGAACTTATGGATTTAAAGAATATATTCCTCCATTTGGTTCTAATAAAATGAACTTGGAAGATATTTTACTTAGAGACTTGTCTGTGTTTGCTCCTGATGTATATGATAGAATGACACAGGGATATATTAATAAGGTTATTAATAATCGATCTAAAGACTTTGATATTATATATGCATTAACGAATCATAAACCTAGCAGGGATTATCTAATGCTTGGTCAGTTCTTGGCAGATCGTGGAACTATGGCGCAGATTGCGCTTGATTCAATCCAGCAAGCATTTAGAGAGAATGGTTTAATCGTTAAAAAAGAACTGGAAAAAAGAGTAGATGGTAAGAATATTAAAGAAGATGATACTGTGGAAAAAAAATATTCAATAGCAATGGCAAGAGCCGGAGACTTAGCTAGAAATGCATACGAAACACAGACTATGACATCTAGCATATATACTCCTCCTGTTGAAGATATAGGATGGGCAAAGGCTTTTATGGGTCAGGCTTTTAGAAGTGCATGGTCAAGGCGTTTTATTACTTTAAGAAATCAGGCACTAGCAATACATAATGCTTCTGCCGTTGGTGGAAGAAATGAAATAAAAGCATATATAAATTTAGTATCTAAAGAATTTCGCAATAGTTTTTATTCTGGAATGTATATGGCGTTGGTTGCATTTGTTACCGGATATGATTGGGAAGATAAAGAAAATGAACCAGTTTATACATTGTTTAAGGATATGGAAAAACTTGGAATAGAAAAGGCTTGGAAAAAATGGGTTAGTCAAGTATCTGCTGATACAATAGGAGCAAATTTATATGCTATTCCGTTTACATCTGGACTATTATACACATTGGCAAGTATAATGCAGGGAAAGGATATAAAGTTTACAACTCCGTCAATCTTTACTGCACAGTTTAAGAACTTGGAAAAAGCGCAAAAAGAATGGAAAAATGGAGAATATTTTTCTGCTCTTTTAAGAATTGCTAGACCTGTTGGTGGATTAAGTTTTGGAGTTCCGGTAGATAGAATTATTGAATATAGCAATATAGGAGCTAGCGTGTATAATCAAACTATGAGAAAAATAGAAAAGATGTCTGGCAATAAAAATGAATTAATTAATCCGCTAAAGTCAGTTAATGGTGAAGTGATTAACATAGAAAATAAAAACGAAACTAATCAAACTCCCGTTATCATAGCACAGAGCGATACTGTAAAAAACAATAATCTTTTATCTCTTGCTGATGCTAATGCTATTAGGTTAGCTAGAATATTAATTGAAGAAAAGAATGCTATTCAAAAACTAACTCAAGATTTTGAACAGAAGAAAAAAGAGATTGAACCGTATATTAAAGATGAAGTTATCAATATTCCTAATCAGGGTAGTGTTTACTTTGTGAATGGTAGTGCATCTAATAGAATAGACCCTGAAAAAGTTAAACAGGGGTTAATAAAGATTGCACGTGTATCTCCTGAAATAGCAGACGCTTTAATTAAAAAATGGAGCAATGTTAGAGATATGAGTCAGTATGTTAAAATTTCAGATAAAGATAATATAACCAAAAATCAGGGGGTATAATCATGGCAGACGCAGAACTTAAACCAATCGGATTAGGTAGTAGTGAAATTGTGGCAGAGCTTGAGTCGCTAAATAAAAGAATAGATGCCGTGCTTGTGGAAAAACTGAAAGATAAAACCTATAAAGATTTAGGTTTATTGTCTTCTGAATTAAAAAAAATCGGAGATGCTATTCTTCAACTTAAAGTAGAAAGTTCTTGGTCTACTAGCGGTAAGGTAAAGGATGTATCTGCTACTGTTATCAAAAAATATAACGAAGCGGTAAAAGATGTTTCTTCCATGAAAGATGATATTGATAAAGAAAAAATAAAGATTTTGGGTGAATTAAATAAGGCAAAAGAATTATCAAAGACCGTAGATTCAAAAACCAATATAGAAGAATTTACTAATCAGTTAAAGGATATAGGTTTATATACACTGGAAACATTGACGTTGTTAGGTAAGTCAATATCTGGAAATATAGAAGCAAAGGCAGAAAATGTAAAAGCATTTATTACTCTTTTATCTTTATATTCTTTTGCTAAACAGAAGATTGACTCTTTGGATAAATCAATCATCGAAAGAGATACTGTTTTAAATTCAGCAAAAACAACTATGGATAGATTCTTTTTAGAACAAAATTCAATGGCTAATGACGCACAAAAATTAACCGACTATAAGACTAGATATGATAAAGAAGTAGACCCTGCACTGAAAAGTATTCCAGGGGCATTGGATATGCAAACTAGATATAAAGAACTTATTAGACAGTCAGACCAGATGAAGGCAATGACGGCACGCATGAATGATGTGCAAAAGAGCAAACCAGAGTATGCCGATATGTTTGTTTTGTTTTCTTATGCTGATGCCAATAGAGAATATCCTACTAGAGATAACTATATAGTGTTACAAAAAATGTCTGAACGTGCTAGAAATGACTATAATACATTTATTAAAGACTTATCTGCCGGAAATCAACTAGAAGAATTTAACAAACTTTCTACTTCTGCCAAAGTATCTGCCACTATAATGAATAAGGCTCCAATGAATGCTAATCTTGCTGATGCTGTAAAAGATTTACCGCAATGGATGCAGAAAGAAACTATAAGCTTGTTTAATAAAAAAGACCCTAAAGAAATTATAGGTGCTGTTACTTCTTTTGAACAGGAACTTAATGAAGCTAAAAAAGACGGCTACTTGAGTAAACTTAAAGATATGCTTTATGTTCTTGAAAAGCAAGCAAATAAATCAGAAGTAGTATTGGGCAATAAGACTGTACAGAATATTATAGATGAACTGAATAGTGCTATTAATGGTACTGACATTGCAAGGCGTATTGAAGTATATAATGCCTATAAAGATTTCACTCCATTGACCGTAGTTGAACAATATAAGTATAACTCTAAAGATGTTCCCAATGCACCTAGGTTTGATGATATTAAAAAGAGCAATATTGATGCAGTAAGGTTTATGTCGCAGTCTGTTGCTTATAAAAATGAAGTTGATAAACTTAAAGATGATTATGACAAAGCTAGAACTGATAAAGAAAAGGCTAGAATTAACCAAGAGATTGAGAATAAGCGTAAGGTATATGATAATACTATTAAAACTGTTGATGCCAGAATTAAATATACTGAAAAGTTTGGTGCTGAACCTAGTCCAGAAGTACAAGCTAAAAAAGAAGAAGATAGAAGAAAGATGATGCAGGAATATTATAGCAGATATGGAATAGAAAAGAATAAACTTGAAGAAGCAAAAAGACAAGCAGAACAACTAAGAACCGGAATTATCCCAAGTAGTTCAATGTCCGAAGATGCAAAGTTTCAGGCAGATAAACAAAAAGAACTGGCAAGCAAGAATATTATATCTCAAGAAGTTACTCCGTCTTGGGATGATATGACAAAGGCGGATGCACAGGAAAAAATTGCCGAAATATTATCATTAACAACAGATGAAATGAATCAAGATGCCGAATTTTTAAAACTTATTAGCCAGCTGAATAACTATTATGTAGCAAAGGATATTAATAACTTTTTACGCATGTATCGTATTATTAAAAAATATATGGAAGATTTTGCAAACAAAGAAGAAAATAAAAATATTGAACAACCAAGTCAGTTAGTTGTTGAGCAAGCCAATAAACTGGTAAATGATTTAGTTGGATTGAGGATTGGAAAAGATATTGTATTAACCATTAAAATAAATCAGGCAATTACTGATATTATTAAAATGGCAAAAGAAAATGATTTAACAGGAATGAATAAGGCGTACGAAGATATTGTTTTGCTTTTAAATAATACGGAAGCACAACAGTCTAAACAAGAATTACCTGTTCAAGTTAATAAAGAAACAACGCAAACAGTATAAAAATAGGGGGATATTATGTCTTTTAGTTTTATGATGGAATTTTCGGATAAGAAACTTGGTGAAACTAAGTTTATTAAAAAGATTAACGGTAAATGGCGTGTAATTAGTGCCAATACTGGCAAGCCTTGGGATGCTGTTTATGATACAGCCAAAGATGCACATGCCGCATTGGGTGGATATTGGGCGCAAAAGAATAAAAAATAACTAAAAATATTCATAAGTATAAAATTATTACTTGACAAGTTAAGTGATAATGCTTTAGGTTTAACATAATAATATAACTCTAATTTGGAGATTTGTCAATATGAGTAATAAAAAGATTAAGGAAATTGATATTCTTGCATTAATGGATACTACGGATATTCCGGAAGGTACGGTATCTATAGAGGATATGCAGAATGAAGAAATGCAGAAGTATCAGGATAGAGTACCCAAGGATATTCTTATTATTCCATTTGGCAAGAATCAGTATACTGTTGACGGTGAAGAAGGCGAATTTGAATTTGACCAGAACGATGCACAGAAGATAATTGATAATTTTTCTAAACGTGGCAAGGATTTAGTTATTGACAAAGAACACGCAACTCTTAATGATCCACAGAATGCAGATGCTCATGGTTGGGTAAAGAGTGTTGAAGTAAAAGATGATGGTCTTTATGGTTGTCCCGAATGGCATCCTGAAATGGCAAAGAAGATTGCAGAAAAGCAGTGGCGTTATATGTCTCCGGTAATAGAGTTTGATGATAATAATAGACCTTGTTCATTGCAGTCTATGGCTATCACTAATCATCCCGCTATGCACAGTCCTAGAGCATTGGCGGCTAGTGATACAAGTGGTATTGTTCCAGATGCTGAGATTTCTCTACTTGGACAAGTTAAGGAAAATATTAAGTCTAGTCTAGCTCTTATGAATGATTTAATGAAAGATTACTCTGGAGATGAAAAGATTAAGGCGTTTGCGGATACTGGATTTCCAGAACTTATGGTTGCTTTTGCCGATGCAACCGATATGGGTGATGGCAATGCAACTATTGAACCGGTAGTTGAAACTACTACCGTTGAAATTCCTGAACTTACTGAAATTATGTTAATGAAGAAACAGGATGCTATTACTGCACTTGAATCAATGATTGCAATTGAAACCGATCCCGACAGAAAACAGATACTTGAACAAAAGTTACAAGAGGTAATGAGTTGGGCAGACGAAATAGTAAATAATCAAGTTGCAGAAACACCTACCGAAACTGTTTCTACAGAAACCGCTATTCCCCAAAATACTGTTGCCATGAATGATGTTAGCGCTATCTGTGAAGCAACTGGTATTGTTGCTAAAGATCAGTCTGGCTTGATTGAAGAAATTAAATCGTTAAAATCTATTGCGGATAAGTCGAGTAGCTTTTTAAATATTCACGGATTCAGTGATTTTACCAAAGCAACCGCAAGTATCATGCAGAAAGAAATTGATAGTGAAAAGAAGGTTGAAGAAGTAAAAACAGTTGTAGCGTTGAATGATACTACTGCCAAAGCAAACGAACTTGTTAATGGAGCGATGAAAGACATGAAAATTCGTGCTTCACAAAAAGATTCAATGCTGAAATGGGCATTTAGTGATTATACTGGAGCTAAAGATTTTATTGATAAACAGAAAGCGTTTAAAGATACGTCTAGTCCGGTTCAAACAAATCAGTCTGCTACACAAACCAAGACCATGGTTACCGTAAACATGAGTGATATAACAAACAAAATGAAAACAGGTCAAGCGTTTACCGATGCAGAAATTAGTTTCGTAAAAGCAAATGCAGACCCGCGTTTAGTTAAAGCGTTGAAGAACTAACGTCATAACAAAAGGAGATTTATTATGGCAGATTTTCCGAAAGTAATTGGCGATTCCAGTATTCAGGGTGTTAATACCGCTGATTATAATGGTTTTGCAAAAACAATCGTGTGTGGTGCTACGACTATCGCAGCCGATAGACTTGGTGCTATGCTTGCCGTTGGTACAAGTGATGGATTGGCTTATGTTGCTAGTGATACTGCGGCTCGTAGAGTTGTTGGTATTATAGCTGGTGGCGATACTAATGTTGATGGAGTTGTTGCAACTTCCGGTCAGAACGTTATTGCTAAGGCTGGCGTATTTACTTTTGCCAATGATAGTGCTGGTACTCCTGTTACTAATGCTCATCTGATGCAGAAGTGCTATGTAAAAGATTATAAGACGGTTTCGGCGGCTACTGGTTCTAATTCAGTAATTGCTGGTACGGTTATCGCTCTTGAAAACGGTAAGGTAGCTGTGTCTGTTGGCATGAGCTATGTTGCTTAATAATTAAAACGAAAGGATAAAACTACTATGCAGATTAATAATGCCGCTAATAGTGCCGCACTTTTCATGGAACTCAACAATGAGTTTCAGGCGGCTTTTAATGAAGTGAGTCCGGCTTCCACGCCTTTGTATAAGGTTCGCAAGTCTGCGGCTCGGTATGAAAATTATAGCTTCCTTGACCATATTGTAGGTTTCTACAAATGGGAAAAGTACAAAGATCTGATTTATCGTAATGTTAAACAACAGGAATATGTTGTTGAGAACGAACGTTGGGGTAATGGTATTCAGGTTGACGAAGATGACATTGCCGATAACATGGTTAATAACTACAAAGACCAAGCATCTGCTATGGGACGTGTGGCTAAACTGTTGCCGGATGAACGTATTGCCGAGCTGCTTGAAGGTGCATTCACGACTTGTAAAACCTATGATGGTCAGCCGTGGCTTGGTACTCATACCATTCTTGGCACGACCATTGTCAATGGTGTTACCGATGTGTTTAACTCTACCTCGTTCCAGACTGCCGTACAGACAATGGCTGGATGGAAAGTTAAACCGGATGATTTCAGTAAGTCTCGTCCGTTGAATGCCGGTTCAAGTCTTGTTCTTGTACATGGCCCAAGCCTTATCGGTGCGGTTAAAGATGTACTTGAAGTTGACTTGATTTCTGGCGGCGCAAGCAATAAGTGGAAAGGTTTTGCACAGCCGTTGCGTTTCGATTATATCACGGATGATAGCTGGTATATCCTTAATGTTTCCGGCGGTATTAAGCCTATCGTGTTGCAGGAACGTGAAGCCGTAACGTTTAAGTCTTTCAGCTCTTCTGATAGCAAAGAAAACTTTGATAATCAGAGCTGGACTTATGGCGCAAAGTGGAGGGGTACTGCCCTTCCGACCGCGTTCTGGTACGCCTATGGTTCCACTGGAACCGGAGCTTCCTAATTCAGATAGTTGATTAATGCAAGGGGATGGGGTTTAAAAATCCCTTCCCCTTTTTTAATGTTATTAAACTAAACACAACGTGGAGATAATTGATTATGGGAAATTATATTGATGCTGAATACGTTAAAAGACGTTGTGGTAAAACCGATATTGATAGTATATGTAGAGGAATGGGAACAACGGAAAAAGATTTATTTATTGCTGATTTGATATTAGAAGCAGAAGATACATTTAACTCATATTTGCAACCTTATTTTACTATTCCAATTCCAGTTAGTGGATGGTCTAAAGGGTGGGCATTAAATTTCTTTCAGGCTGTGCTATATGAACGTGGACAGACTGAAAATATACCGATGAAATATCAGGTTAAACTTGATGATATATCGGCAAAACTACAGAAAGGATTAAAAGATGGAACTGTTATACCGCCTCCAGATGCAGATGGAAACACTGCCGTATCTGTCAATACTGCTAGCGGAACAAGTTTCCATTTATTCAGCGATGTTCCAGTAATGAGAGAAGTTGATTTTCAGACTGGATATTATAAAGGATTGTATAATTCAGATTATTTTGAACAGGATTAAAATATGGCTAACAATAGCAGAAGTAGAACAGACTTAAAAACAGTTTTTAATACTGTTAGAGATATGTTGAAAAGTATAAAAGATGTTGAAGTGCATCAATATATCTATACTGATATTATTAAGGCGTTTGGAGTATTAGCTTCTGCACAACCTAATACGTTGGTTATAGTGCATAACAGTTCAAAATTTAGCGATAATGAACCATTTGTTAAACATAATGTTACTGTCCTGTTGTCCGTTAGAGATTGTGGTACAATGGATGCATCTGGCGATAGTGCAAGAGAAATAGCGGATAGCGTAGTTAATATAATCGATACGCAGTTATTGGGAAAGACTACAAAAAAAATGTATATGCGAGTAACAGACATTACTGGTGTAAAGTTTACCGATAATAGTTTAGAATCTGGATATGAGATAAAGTTTTATATAGACGATAATGGAGAAGATTTATAATTATGGCAGAAAACAATATTACAATTGAAGAAGTAAGAAATAGCATTGGTGAAAGTAATGCTATAATTACGGGCAAACTTGATATACTTAATGCAATAAGTAGCATTGTTTCATCCATAGATAGTGCAATTGTCAATCTAATAAATAAAATTGATATGAGCATAACCGACATTTCTTTATTGCAGTCAAATATTGATTCGATAAATATAAAGATTTTTGATATTGGAAATAAACAGAGCGATATATTAAACGCCATTAATAATCTAGCCGATAAAAAAACAGAGATTGATATTAGTCCTATTAAAGAATCTATATCGGCGTTAAGCGATAATATATCTAATAAGATTACAGAGATAAGCAACAAAGAAATTAAGATTGATACTAGTACAATAGTAGATAATATAAACAACAATCTTGTTTCCATTAAAGATATAATAATTGAAAAGATTAATAATATTCCGGTTGTAGATATAAAAGTACTGGAACAGAATGGCATAGATATTAAAAATAGTATAGCAGATATTAATACAAAAGTATCTAGTGCTGGAGAAGTAAAAATAAGTGATAGCAATATAAAATCAATTAGCGATAGTGTTGTAGAAATAATAAGGGAAAACAATAAATCATTGGCAGATAATTTTAGTGACATAAAAACTGGCATTAGTGATATTAAAAATTCGTTAGAAAATAATACTGGCACAGAAGTAGAGGAGTATAATTTATAATGTTTATTTATAAACAACCTACAGAGGTGGGCGGAGAGCGTGGCAAGGCATGGAAGATTGTTTATCGTGTTCTTCCGTCTGAACTTGAAAGTAATAAGCCTGAACGCGGTGCACCTGTTTTATGGATTCCAAACGGTATTAGCGGATATGCAATAGATTATAATGTTACTCCAAGCGGAAATGAATTTTTATTGTCTATCAATGCTGTTGAAAATAATTATCAATTATAAATTAAGGAGATAAAATTATGGTAGCAGGAATTACAAGACAGTTAGGGAAAACTATTAAAGTACACGATCAAGCAGGATATAAATATACTTCAAAATGGCATGTGCTTGATGCTGACTTAGCAACGTATACATTTGACAAGTACGCTGATTGCAGTGTTGTTATTGCAACCGGAGCATTTGTTGGTGATACGGCAATACTTATATCAATGACTATTAATCCTAGTGGTTCTTTTGGTTATGAGATTACTTATAATGCGGCTGAAATTACTGCACAACTTTAAGGAATAAATTATGTCTATTCCGGCAATATCAAGACAGATTGGTAAAACTAAATTATCTATATCTGGAAATCAGAAGTATCAATATGTTCATACCTTGTCTCATTTTGTAAAAGATGCAGATATTGCTTCTTATAAATTTGAAGCGCAAAGTGTTCTTGATAGTGATTTATTTGATATTCCAAGCGGAGCAGTATGTTTATCGCAGACTTGGGTTGGTTGTGGAACTATGGGATGGAACGTTGTTACTACTGCCGGTTCTGGTACTTATGTTCCGGTATTGCCTGATTTTACTTCTGATTCATATTATAGTATATCGTATTCTACTGGCGAGTTTGTATGCCAGCCTAAATATTGGGGATTAAGAATAGCAACCAAGGTTGATGCAGATGCAATTTTAATGGCTCGTAGACCGACAACTGCTGGCTCTTCTGCGATTATTGAAGATTGCGAAATAGGGGATTGGTTACAAACCAATGCCACATCTACAAGTGCTGGAACTTTTAATATGGTACAATGTCCAATTGGTTCTGATACTACGCATCCATTTCCCAACGCCGAAAGTGATGCTCATTTTGATTGGTATGGAAATGGAACAAACGGATATTTAAATCAAAAACTAGCAACAATGATTCTTACGGTTACCTATGTCGCAACCAAGTCTCCACATCAGTATTCAACATTTACTGGCGTTAATCCAAGTTCTTTTAGTGGTACTCCGGGTTCTTTAATTCCGTTAATATCAACAGCCGGTGTATGGAAAGCTAAAAGTCAGTCTATAACTCCAATAAATTCAAAGGGAATTACTAAGTACAAGGTAACTCGTTCGATGGAATCTGCGCCAAAGGTATATTCTGGAATGCAAACAGCGTGGCTTGTAAGTAAAAACGGAGGCTATTGGACTTGGTAATATGAAAATAAAAGATTATATACAAAAATTAAATATATGGCGTAAATCAATGACTCCACTTGATTCTGATTATGTTACGTGGGAAAATAACACAAATGGTATTAGACCTATAATTAACCGTGAAGCTATCATTGACGGAATTAATGCTAGTGGTGGAAGTGATATTTATCGTGGTTTTTTTTGTGTTAAATATTTAACCGATGAGAATGGAGAAAATGGCGGGTATTGGGTTGTTGATGGTTCCGATATTTATGGAGATTACGCTGGAACTATTCATATAAACAACCAAGAGATTTCTGCTACAAGTCAATTATTGCCGAGTTTTACAGGCTATAGAACTAGAGTATATGTACATATTTATTTTGATATAGAGGCGGGGGAATATACTTATGAATATTTTTGTAAAAGCTATACTCTTGATATTCCGGTTCCGCTATCTACTGATGAATGGTATGTTGAAATATCGGATATAATTGATTATGTTGATAATGATACCGGTGTTCATATTATGATTATAAATCAAATATGGGAAAGTGGTATTATTGAATATTTGGTAGAAGAATTTAATGGTTCATTTGCTATAAAAAGAATAGCAAATTCTTCTGTTTCAGTAAATGGTGGATATGTGGTTGTAGGTAATTCTACTGTAGAAGTGGTAGCGGCGGAATTTTCCGTGACAGGACAAACGTGCGTTTATATCAATCTATCTTATAGTAGTGGATATATGGCAGTATTAAACTCTGCTTCATCTGTTCCCACTGCACTGTCTGGAGAAATGAATATATTAGTGGGTTATGCAATTATGGCTAGTGAAAGAATATCTATACAGCAAACACTTATTAATACATATTATGTGACAGAAAGGATTGTATAATGGGCTGGAGCACATATGCTAATTTCCTATCAAAAGAATCTTTGGCTTTAGCACCGGCTACAAATACTATTAGAGCCGTATCACGCGCCTATGCAGAACGTATAGCTAAACATAGAAATATCTCACCTTATGTTCGTTTAGAATATTTTCCTATATCAACAGGTATGTTAATAGGATTTTATCTTGCTATTGTAAATGATACTTTTATTGGTGGTTTTATTGACCCTGTAACCTACGAGCAAATGACCCTTGCAAAAATTGCAGAAGAAGTAGAAATTTTACCAAATCCTAGCACTATAAAATTAAAGCATGTATTGGAATCTGATTATTGGTTTATGTTTGCCGAGATATTGAATAGATTAATATGCTGTGATGGTGCTCCAGGTGTGGTATCTATTGAGGATTATAAGGCTCATACTGCTTATGGAGATTTTTATACTCTCTATGGCACGGGATTTCCTGATCTAGTTAGTTTTTTAAATTCTAATCCTACTGGCAGTGTTTCGGGGGTGGGCAATGTAAATTATGGTGGCAGCTGGAATGCGTCTTGTGTTTCAACCAACAACGACCACTGGGTTGCAAGCGTTTATAAAAATTTTGGTACAATAGAGTTTGATGCTCCCGCTACTTTACTATGGAAAACCAGCGAAGGACGCAACAACACGTGGAGTGGTAACTATACGGATGTGCCGCTTGATTGGGAAATAGTTGCTACAAATTCAGCAACAATAACAATACCACAATGGAATTTATTAAGTATCTTTCCATATACTCCTGTATGGGCTAGCAGTTATGGCACAAGTAATAGTATTTCTCAAAATATATCTTATAAATATTATAGATATTTTAATGCGGACAGTTCGGGTTCTTTTGAGTTTATAGAGGGTAGTTGACTTGACAATATAAAATAGTATAATATATTATGTTAAACAATATAAGGAATTAAGATATGGATGTTTCGGCTATAACATGTACAGGAGACAGACCGGTACAATTTGATATATGCTTAAGGATAATGGATAGAATGAATCCTAAACCTAATCAATGGATTATAGTTGACGATGGAAGGATACCCATTGATAAAGATATTATTCCGCAATCTGCTACTTACATTAGAAGAGAACCAAATAAACAAGATTATCCAATGACGCTATCTTTAAATATGTTAGAAGCATATCCACATATCAAGTATAATAAACTTATATTTATTGAGGATGATGATTGGTATCCTGTTAATTATATGTCTAAAATGATAAAAGAATCAAATGGATATGATGTATATGGAAGTTCAAGGCGTAGATTTTTTAATCTTAAACTAGATTCTTATTATGAATTTATTAAGGGATGGGAAAGTATTACTGCTTCAATGATATTAAATTCTCGTAAGGCTATTAATTTCTGGTTTGATATTTGTAAGAAATATCTTGATGGAAATGGGCTTGATACTTATTTCTGGAAAGAATTTAACGGTTCAAAGAAAACCATTCCGCACAATTTAAACGCAATGTCTATAGGCATAAAAGGATGGAGAGTTGGTAGAAGTGGAGGGTATGCACCAAGTCATAATGGTGATTTTGGTTATAGTAAAGATACTGATAGGGCAAAACTGCAAAACTGGATTGGCGGTGATTTTAATTGGTATTCTCAAGACAACATTAATCCTAAATTAAATTTTGTAATTTATAGTCCCCCATATAAAAATTGCTCTGCCGGTATAAGGGTTTTATATAAACTAGCGGATATGTTAAACGGTCTAGGACATACCGCTATATGTACAGATAAAGAACCGAATATACAAGATAATTTCATTGTTATATATCCGGAGATAGTAAAAGGAAATCCATGGAATGCTAAAAATGTAGTTAGATATTATTTAAATGTTGCTGGAAAACTTGGAGGAAATGAAATAAATGACGCTAGTGAAATGATGGTTGGATATTCTAAACAGTTTGGAAACTTCAAGGATAGTGAAATATTATTTATAGATGTTTTTAATGGATTTGATTATTCATATGAAGAAAAATATATTGAATCATGTTTCTGGATAGGCAAGGGCAAATATGTAGATTGTGATTGCATTAAAGATTCTATAGAAATAACCAGAACGTATCCACATACCAGAGAAGAGCTTGCTGTGCTGTTAAAAAGAACTAAAGTATTTTATTCGTTTGATTATTGCACTGGACTAACAGAAGAAGCAAAAAGAGCCGGATGTAAAGTATATTATATTATCAATGGCATTCCAGAAGAGGTTGATGTTGATAGTGATTTTAGTAAAGAAAAACTACAACTTGAAATATTTATTTACAGATGTCAAAAATTTATAAGGGAAAATAAATGAGCTATACAATTATTGCTACATTTAGAGATGATAATCAGGATGGCACTAGGATGAATAATCTTAAACATTTTTTAGATTATTATGGAAGGCTAGACAAGAAAATTATTATAGTGCAGCAGGATAGAAAAGATAAAATTTCCAATATTTTAAAAGACCATAAAAATGTTCATCATGTTTTTGTATATAATTCTGGATTGTTTAATAAATCGTGGGGTTATAACGTTGGGATTAGGGTTGCCAAAGAATACGGGTATTGTGGTATTTATATGTTTTGTGATGTTGATATTATGATACCACTAAAAAAAATTATTGAAACAAGTTTAAAGTTTAACGACAATAAAGTGGTTGCGGCAAAACCTTATTTAAATATATGGCACTTGAATAGACAACTAACACATGATTTTTATTGCAAATATGATATGAATATTATTGCGAATATTCCGCCAAAAGAAAGAAGGGGCAATGTGGTATACGCCGGTGGATGTATATTTATTAGCGATAACTGTTTAAAAGAAATTAATGGATGGGATGAAGAATATCGAGGCTGGGGTGGTGAGGATAATGCAATGGGGACGATTATTATTAGAAAATACGGAAAACAAAGAGCGTTGGTAGTGGACGATGGAATAGCGGTGCATTTGTGGCACAGTATGCCCAATGGTTTAAAATCAAAAATGGGGCACGAATATTATTGTAATAATAAAAAAAGATTATTGGAGCTTTTTAAAATGAAAATAAATAGTTTTGTGGACGGCAGAAAGGAGATTAATATTGGAGATAAAAATAAATATATAAATGAAAACAGTGACGGTTATTATATACATGCAGGATACAATCATAGGCTTAATATTACACATCATGACGATAGAAAGTATACCGACAGATGGCAGAAGGAAACCTATAATACTGCGCTTGCTATAGCGGAAAAGAACGGATATAAAAACATTCTTGACATTGGATGCGGCAGCGGATATAAGCTGGTTAAGTGGTTTCCAGTGGATAAATATAATACTCTTGGACTTGAACTTGAACCGTCATTGTCTTTTCTTAAACAAACATACCCTGAACATAAATGGAAGTTATCAGGATGCGATAAGCCATTTAATAATGACGAGTTTAGTGCTGATGTAGTTATCTGTTCTGATGTTATTGAACACTTTACTAATCCAGATATTTTGCTTAACTTTATTAAGACCATAAAGTTTAATTATCTAGTTATGTCAACTCCTGCGCGTGATTTGTTTAGTGAAAAAATGTCAAATGAAATGCCAATTAATAGATGTCATTGCCGTGAATGGAATATAGATGAGTTCAGAAGATATATTGATTCGTATAATTTCAACGTGGATAGACATTTCTATACTTCCATTGCCGGTGAAAACTCACAAATTATAGCAATTAAAGGATAATGCTTATGAATGATCGCTATACGGTAATTACATTGTTCAGAAACAACAAGAATGATACTACTAGAATAAATAATCTGGTATCGTTTTTAAAATACTATAAAGATTTATGCAACAATATAATTATTATTGAACAGGACAGTGAGTCACAAATTGAAGATATTGTAAAACAGTATAGGGTTAATCACTTGTTGGTATATAATGAATATCTATTTAATCGTTCTTGGGGATTTAATATTGGCGCTAATTTTGCCAAACAAAAATTAATGCCGAATAATTATTTGTTTATTGATTGTGATATTATACTAAGCAAAGAAGCAATAGAATATAGTATTAAATTTTTAGGAGATAACAATATTGTATCGTGCAAGCCATATAATTGCATATATCATCTTAGTCAAAATACCAGCAACGAGTGGATTAACAACCACAACATTAATAGTCCATTCGATAAATTAGATATGACTAGGGCTTCATCAATTATAATGTATTGTGGTGGTGCTGTATTTATAAAGCGTAACGAATTTTATTCTATCGGCGGCTGGAATGAGGACTTTGAGGGCTGGGGCGGTGAAGATCAGGAATTGGGTAATATACTTGTTAGAAAATATACCACCGCAAGGTGTATAACACCTAGAGATAAATCATATCCGTGTCTACATTTATATCATACAAGCGGTACTGGGGCTGGTAAAAAAGAACACGAGGGATATGAAAAGAATCTAATTGTTCTACAAAAAGCACTTAATGATAGAGATATTAATTCTAATATTGCAAAAAGAAAAGAAACGATTATAGGTAAAATGTTAAAGTATAGGGGAATAAAATAATGAACGAACAGAATCGGGCAAGGGATAAGAGTTTAAAATCAGGTGAACGCATTACTAAGAAGCTGGAGTTTCTTGGTAGACCGTCAACCAGATATAGAATGGCTTCCAAGTATATTAAAACGGACGATATTGTAATTGATATGGGTTGCGGTTCTGGATATGGAAGTGAACTGCTATATGAATTGTGCGGTTGTGACGTTATCGGTGTTGATGATTCTATTGAAACAGTTGAGTTTGCTAATCATAATTGTTATAATATTAGAAACAATGTACAATTTGTTGTTGGAGATATTGGAGCTAGTAACTTTAACTTGAACAAGAATGCGGTTGACAATATAGTTATTGTTATTTGCGAGATACTTGAACATTTTCCAAATCCAGAAGTAGTAATGGATAATATTAAACTGCATAATCCTATAACTATTATTGGAACAGTGCCGGAAAAGTCGGCTTTGCATGTAGATAAGTGGCACTATTTGGAATTTGATGTTGATATGCTTGTTAAATTATTTAAGCGTATTGGCTATAAGATTAATCATAGTGAGATTGTAGAATTTTCAAGGGGTAATGCAATATTTTTTGTGGCAGAAAAAGAGTAATGATAAGGGGACATATATAATGGCTAGTATTTTGGCGGTATTAAAAATGCGAGAAGCGGAAAAGAAAAAGAATAAGATATTAATTTTAGGCTCTGGTTGTACCGCTCCGCTGATTACTGAGATAGATACTAGCCAATGGACTGTTATGGCTATTAATAATGCATATAGGCTTGGATATTATGACTGGCTTATTGCGCCAACTGATTTTACTAATCTTCCAGCAACAGACCAGCTTAGAGATAAAAGGTTTATTACATTTTTTGAGTATGCAAAAACTAATTTACCTTATGGAAATCAGGCGATTAGAGGAAATACCATGATGTTTAATGCCGCATATTATGCCATTGCACAAAATCCAAGTATGATTGGTTTTCTTGGTTGTGATATGCACTATCCTACAGATGGAAGCAATACACACTTTTACGGCACTGGAACTCCTGACCCGTTGAGACTTGGAGAAGATAATCTCATGGGTTTTCTAAATCGTCTACAAGGTGTAGCAGACAAGAACAATATTAAACTATATAACTTTAGTCCAGATAGTCAAGTATCTATGTTGCCATATCGCAGAGCTTCTATTCTTGGAGCAAAGAAATCTTTGTTTATTTCATTTAATGAACCATTTGTAAAATACGCGGAAGCATTAATTAAATCATTTTGGCGTTATCATAAAAAAGGTGAATGGACTGTTGAATGTTTTGCAACAAATATTACTAGTGATTTGTGTCAAAATAAAACGTTCAATAATCCTAGTGTGATTATAAATAATGAACATGTTGAATTTGTGAACGCAGAAGAAGAACGTTGCTATATGAACAGCATGAGATTTGTTAGGTATCTGGATAGGCTAGATAAATATGATTTTGTTTGGATGTCAGATGCAGATGCGCTATGCTTGGGTAATATTGATAAGCTGAATATGGAAATGTTTGGTAATGATATTGCTATTATCAGAGACAATAAATATGATAACGGCAGAAAGATTAGAGCGTGTTCTATTGGAGTAAGAAATACTGATGGCGCAAAATCATTCTTTAATCAGTATAAAGATATAATTACCAGCAAGCGCAAAGATAATAGTACAATGTGGTTTAATGATCAACTGGCAATGCTGGACATCCTTGACAAAAAGAATGTCAAGGTTCATCCAATAGATGCTATTCAATATTGTTCATTCCAAAATGTACCTACAACTAAAATGATAATGACTGCTACTCCTAATAAGTTTAACAATATTCATTATAAACGTGAGTATGATTTACTTATGAAGCCTTGAAAAGTTGATTGTCAATGCTTTAGGTTAGGTGTAATAATTTAACCTTTTTAAATATAAGGGGTATTGACATATGCCAACAGCCACCGTTTTTAATTTAGTATATAATTATGATACGCAGAGATTAATACAATCTGCTTCAACACCTGACGTTCCATTGCTTGATAGTGAAGTTCCGTATGTATATTATGGTATGGGTGATGTAGTTTTAAACTATACCGTAGTAGATAAGAATGGTTCTGCTAAAACGCTAGATAGTATTGTAAGTGCTTTTGCAACTATTAAAGATAGTGCTGATGAATCTAGTGATGCAATGGCTACATCCAGCAATGTAACCATAAATTCAAATGTAGTAAGTGTAGTTATAAGCACAAACTTTCCTGAATTTTTAGATAAACTTTCAAGTAATAGATTCGTAGAAAAAACAAAAGTGCAGATTAAACTTAGAGATACGAATGATTTACTAAGATATATTATTGATTCTCCAATAAAATGTTTTAAAGAAGATACTATTGCTGATGATATAATTACTCCTACCGATGCGTCTGGTTATGTTAAGAAGCCTGTAACTTATACTGTTAATCATTTGATGACATTTACTACTGTTGGCAATGCTCAAGATTCTGGATTTACTATTAATGATACGTTATCTACTGCAAGTAATTTATGGTCAGCAAGCAAGATAATGAGTTATGTCGGTACTGTTGGCGGTCTGTCAAGTGGTGGAACTTCAACCAATAACGCCATTGCTTTGTGGAATGGAACTACCGGGGCAGTATTAAAAGATAGCGCTGTATTGTTGCCAACGACTGCATTGGTTGGCATTGATGATACTCAGGAACTAAAGAATAAGACATTGACCAGTCCTGTTATTAATAGTCCTACTGGATTAGATTCAGGCGATGTTGGATTGACAAATGTAAGTAACGATGCACAGCTTAAACGTGCTGCAAATGATTATACTTCCTTTACCGCAAAGGCTGTACTTGTTGATGCGGATGTCTCTTTGATAGAAGATTCTGCTGATACATTCGCTAAAAAGAAATATACACTTGCTAATCTCTGGACTTACGTTGATGGAAAAGTAGATGATAAATATGTTCAGGGTGATACGGTATCCGTTACTAATAATATTGCAACTTTTGATGGTGTTACCGGAAAGATAATTCAGGATAGCGGACTATATCTAAATGATGATGGAACTACGGTTAATGAATTATATTCAGCCTACAAAATAATAACTTATACCGATGGAAGATTTATAAAGCCATTGGTAAGTCCAGTGGTTACAGATAGAATTGTAACATATAACGGAACAACCGGATTATCTGTCAAGGATTCTGGTTATGCTTTTAATGATAGCGGAACAGGTGCTTCACATGTATGGTCTGCTAGTAAGGTTATTTCATATATAGGAACAACCATGACTGGATTTGGAAATGTTTCCGGTGCTGTAAATTCTGTTAATAATACTATTGCGCTGGCAGATGGTATTACCGGTAAACTTATTAAATTCAGCAGTCATACACTTCCTACTGGAACAATTGTTGGAACTACTGATAGTCAAACGATGACCAATAAAATTATTACTGCGCCTATTGTGTCTAATTATATTACACTTACGTCACAAGCTGTAACTCCAAGTAATCCAGCAAATGGATATTTAAAATTATATACAAAAACTGATGGACATACTTATGTTAAAAATTCAAGCGGAACTACGTTTATGCTTGATAGTCAAGTAACCGGCTATCCCGATACTGCTACGTTTGCAAGCGCAGATGTTGGAAAGCCTATTGTTGTTGGAACACCTAGCACATCAAACAACGTTCAAGTTAAAAATTATAGCGCAGTATCTACGTTTACCGTTGACGCTAACGATAATTTAAGTATAGTTAGTGGCATTGGTTCTACGATTGGACAAATACAAATAGCATTTATTATTCCCGCAAGTGGACTTACATCTATTACCACAAAGTTTGTAACCACTACTTCATATATAACTGGCACTGATTTTAAACTTATTGCCTATGACGGAGACTATGATAGAACCGCAACGCCGCCATATCCAACCGCAATATTAGATACGTCAAGCACAATAGCAAGCGGTAAAACAGATGAACTGGTTACAATCGTATCTACTGTATCTGCCGCTAGTGAAACAAATATATCTATGGTATTAAGCATTACTACTCCAAGCGTATATACTGCATCTGATATTGAAATACTTTTATCATCTTTTGAAATATATGATACTGCTGATTTGTCTACTCCTTTGTTTACATGGAACAATCATACCACAATTACTTCTCCCGCTGGTTCGTCTCCTAATAATTATGCTTTGTGTGGAGAAATAAACAGTGATGCGTTTGCTGAAATAGGTGATGGGATTCCGGTTTATACTGATTTTGGCACTTTGTATACAGTTAAAACTACGCCCGCAAACAGTGATAGAATAGCAATTAATGACAGTGCAGATAGTTATGCAATGAAATATATCAGTATATCTTCATTAAATTATCGATATACCGTTGGTGCTAGCAGCGCTGTAAATAATAACTTTGTGTCGTTTGATGGAACTACTGGAAAGTTAATTAAAGATTCTGGATATAATGCAACTGCGTTGACCTATGTTCCTACCGCAAACGAAAAAGCGGCAATGACTAATGCAAATAGTCCTACTGCCGGTAATCCATTTTCTACCGCTAGCGACTTAGCGGATAAAGCAGATTTAGTTGGCGGAAAAGTTCCCACATCACAGTTGCCGGGATTTACCGATCAAGTAAAAGAGTTTGCTAATTATGCATCACTTCCAACGACAAGTCCAGTTGCGGCAAGTGTGATATATAATGTTGGTGTTGATGATATTACATTTACCGCTGTTACTGCCGGTGAAATTGGTAATGCAATAGCGTTAGTATTTGATGGACTGTATGATATCGATTCCGTTGTTTATTTATGGAATATTGAAAACCCTACAAATACTGTTGGCTTTAGTGGACAAGCCGGAACATATATTCCTGTCGCTGGAACTGCTACTTTAATTGGTGGTATTGATGCAGCGTCTACTAGTGTGATCTATATTACACTTGACGACAATAAACAATATAGATGGGGCGGCACTGTTTATGTAGAATTATCATCCAGCCTTGCGCTTGGAGAAACTAGTGGTTCTGCATATCGTGGAGATAGAGGAAAGATTGCTTATGACCATTCGCAATTAGTTACTGGAAATCCTCATGTAGTGACCAAAACAGATATTGGCTTAAGTAATATTGATAATATTAAAAATAATTATACAGCAATTATAGCCCCAACCGTCAATAATGATAATACGCAGGGATATTCTGCTGGTAGTGAATGGGTTGATACTGTAGCTAAACTTGCATATACTTGTACTAGTGCCGCAACTGGAACTGCTGAATGGCAGACCGCTTCAACTGCTGGAGTAAATAGTGCATCTTCATTAGGTACCGGAACTGCCGTATACGCACAAAAGATAGTAGATGATTTACAGTTTAAGGGAATCAAGAGTATTGGCGGCACGGTTGCGATTACTAATGATTCAACATCGGTAAATATTGAAGTAGTAAGTTCTGGTGAAATACCTTTTATTGGTTATTTTACTTACTCAAATTCTACGGGATTTGTGTGGTCTGATAATGTATTAACTGTAACACATAGTCGTGGAGTTGCATATAATACTATTGCTCTCTATAAACAATCAAATGGTGAACTATTAAACTATTATATTGAAGTTGTTGATATTAATTCGTTTAAAATATATTTTCCAATATCTGCCATACCTATATCTGGAACATATACTGTAATATGCAATAATGGAACGAGTGGTTCGGATGGTTCAAATTTAGTTTTTAAGGGTGCATATTCTGCTACAGATACTTATATGATAGATTATGCAGTTCAATCTAATGGTTCTTTTTGGGCTTCTCTGGTTAATGACAACTTTAATAATCTTCCAGTGGAAGGTGCTTATTGGACGCTTGTTGTTTCTAAGGGGGATACTGGAACTGGCGTTGGGGTTATTGCTGGTGGAACTACCAATCAGGCATTAACTAAAATTAATGCAACTGACTATAATACTCAATGGTCTACTATAGATAAAATTTTTGTTGGACTAAGCAATGTAGATAATACAGCAGATACATCAAAACCTGTATCTACAGCACAGCAAACAGCGCTAAATCTTAAACAAAATAAAGCGTCTAGTAGATATGTAAAAGGAAATATTACGGGAGCTATAACAATAGATTTTGCCAATGGAGATTATCAAGTTTGTACTACTACTGGAAATGTAACTGGAATTACTATATCTAATCTTGTTACTGAAACTGGAATGATATTAAGAATAAATAATAGTGCCGCAAAATCTGTTACATTTGGAAGTACTATTATAGTCGCTACAACTGATACAGGAAATTATGCATGTTCATTTTATAATGATAACGGAACAATATGCTTTATGGGTAAAGGAACAATAATATAATGAATGCTTTTGAGATGATGAAACATATTGGGTTTGGTAATTATACACAAGAGGTACGCCCTGTAACATACGATTTATCTGAACACATTGAAAGTGACGGTGGAATAGTTTTCGTTGGAGATTATTGCTATATTGGAGATAGAACAAGAGGAGCGGTTGCAAAATACGACACTGACTTTAATTACATTTCAGAGTTTGTGGGAATAGCCCAAACCACACTAGAGGCAATGACTGCTGACGGTATTGACTTACATATTTTCATGCAGTCAAATAGTATTAGTGAAGCAATTGATGTTTACTCAACAAGTGGAACTTTAATATCTCATACTTTAATTGGATTGTCTAATGCTGTAACATATAATAATGGTTACTATTATGGGCAACCAACATCACCGGGAAGGATAAGGAAGTATAATCTTAGTGGAACATACGCCGGACAAGAATGGGATTTGAGTAATTTGTATAGCAATTTTTATTCCATTCATTTTTTTGATGGATTTTATTATGCTTTATTTCAATCCTCGGCGGACATAATAAAACTAAACGAAAATTTTGAAGTTGTTGGTTCTAGTCCTCATGGACTATATATTGCAGAAACAATTACATCACACAATGGACTACTGTATGTTAGAGGAGGAACCTTAATTAATCGTGGCTACATGATATACACATATCCAGTCTTTTAAATTACTAAACAACAGAACGATAATAACTTGAAAAATTAAACAAAAAATGTATATCAAAATAACAGACAATAAAATAATATATCCAGAAATTAACATGGATATAGTTTTAGATGAGATAGAATATAAGCAATATTTAACAGATAATGGATTTATAAATATACCGGAATATGAACTTGAATATATTAAATTTAAACTTGAAACATTAAACAATAATGCTTATGTCTGATTATAAACATATAATAAATTTACATGGAGATATAGATTATGGCAACTCCTAAAGAACTTGATTCAATAGAAACTAGTTTTATATATAAAAATAGTCCATTCGTTCCATATCAAACTGATACAACGGATGGCACGGTTATTTATGAACGCTGGTTTAGTGGTACTGGTTTTGGTTTTATACGAAAAACAACTATTGTCGGCAGTGTTATTACTCGTGAATACACAGAAAAGGGCAAATGGGCTAATCGTACTACTACTGTTTATTATCCTCTTTATGGAGATCAATAATTATGGCTGTAATATTTGATAAAATTTTAGGAACATTACGCGATAAAGATGCAATAACCGGCACTGATTTATCTGGTGTAACTACTGCTGATATTGCTGAATCTACTGATAAAAAGTATATTACTAATGCAGAAGAAATGTCTATTGGTACTATTGGTAATAAGCTGGATAAGAATACTGCTATTGTTGGTGCTACTAAAACTAAAATAACTTATGATGTAGATGGACTTGTTACTGCTGGTGAAAATGCTACTACCGCAGATATAGCAGATAGCACAGATAAGAGGTATTTAACTGACGCTCAAAAAACTATAGCTACTCAAGCCGCAACTACAACTCTTAGTGGCTATCTAGTAAATACTGATTGGAATACATTTAATGGAAAACAGGCGGCAATAGGATTTACACCAGAAAACTCATCCAATAAAAGTACAGATATAGTAACAGATGCGGCAAGTAATACTAAGTATCCCGGCGTTAAGGCTATTAAGGATTATGCGGATGGACTTGTTGTTGGATTGCTTGATGATAGGGGTAGCTATAATCCTACTGGAACATCGGCATATCCTGCAACCGGCGGTTCTGGCACTGCTGGCGCTATTCTCAAGGGTGATTTATGGTTCGTTTCCGTTGCTGGCAATATCGGCGGTATCGCGGTTAATGCCGGATGCTCAGTCCGCGCCCTTGCCGATACTCCCGGACAGACTGCCGGAAACTGGGATATTATGGACGTTGGCATAGGCTTTATTCCGCAGATTACCAAAACCCTTTACGTTGACTGCAATCGAACAGATACTTACACGGCAACTGGTAGCAAAGACATGCCTTATAAGACAATAATGGCAGCGGTCAATGCTATTGCGGCACTTGCTCCGACTACTTATTATTGCATTGACATTGCCACTGGAATTTATGCTGAAAATATTGTGCTTGAACATGCCGGGTTGAAATACATCGTATTAAACGGCAGCGGATATGTAAGCATTAATCCGGCCAGCGGAAACGCGTTGCAGTCAACCGCGACAAATGATAATCTGATAGCATTGCATTGCAATAACATCATCTTTGCAAAAAGCATTGCAATCACCGGATCGAACGGCGCGGTATCGTTTACGGACGTACTTTTTGACAACTGCAAATTTACTGGCGGAACTGTGGCTATCACTTGTGTAAATACTTTCTCGCTCAATACTCCTTATGCGGAAGTTGCCTTTGCTTACTCTAATGTAAACTGGAGTTGGATAAACGCCGGACAGTTACAGGGAAATTTTGCGTTTACCATGGATGATACCGCAGATTTACCCTCGCAGGGCAAAGACGGTACGGCATTAATTACAAGCTGTTTTATGCAGGGGACTCCCAGCTTCACAATTGGCGGTACTGCGACTTACAATTTTGCACCGTCCGGCTGCGGAAGAGTTGGCACAAACGCCGTGACTGTACCGGCTGGCGTGACTGTAACCGCTTATCTGTCTTTGCTCCGTGGTACTTGGACAAATAATGGTACAATGTACCTGCGCAATTCAAACGTCCAAGGACTTGCCGGAACCGCGCCTAATCTCGATTATCAGCCGTCAAGTCAGGTAGATAACGATTCTAGTGTTTCAGGGGCTACGGTTAAAGACGCGCTGGAAACTTTGGCTGGTTTAATTCCGTCTGAATTTACCGGAACTTTTACCAGCGCAAATTCAACAGGATTTGTATGGACTGATAATACTTTAGCAATAACTCATAATCTTGCTAAACAGTTTATTGATGTATTAATCTATGACAATAACAATTTACGAGCAGATTATACTGTAACTGCTACATCTACATCAGTTACTACAATTTCATTCCCTATCGGTGCTATTCCAATTACTGGAACATATAACGTAAGAATAAGATAGTATAACTTAATATAAGGAACTTAGATCATGGCTAATGTAGTAAAATATAAAAAAACTGGTGATATGGAAATGCAGGGAGCAATACTGTTGAATCCATTAACTGCATCTAATGTACCTAATGCTGGAAGTGGACAAAAAACATTGTTTCTTGACGTTGCTGATACTACTTTAAAAACTAAAGATAGTTCTGGTACTGTTGCAGCGATTGGGGGTTCTGGCGGCGGTCTAACGGTTGAAGAAGTAACCACCGATACAACCATAGCAAACGGCAAGCTTTACATTTCAAATAGTTCAAACAACATTAATTTCACGCTTCCTGCAACCTACGTTCAGGGGTTTACGTTTGCTATCCTTAAAAAAGGTACTGGAAATATTGTGATTAAGTCTGGCGCAACCGGCCAGTATATCACTATACCAGGTGGCGATCTGCCAACATCCACTGGAGCGAATCAAGCTATCGCAGAAAATCTAACCTTGCGCGATTATATGGAATTTATAGCGGAAACCGCGAATACTCAAATACGCGCAGTAATACCCGGTTCGATTAAAGCCCCTACCGTTATTGTTCAAATTAATAGTTCGACTACTTGGACTGTACCTGTTGGAATCACAAATCTTGTTAAGGTTTATTTGATTGGCGGTGGAGGTGCAGGCGGAGCTTATGCTGGGTCTGGTGGTGGCGGTGCTGGAGGTGTGCAGGAATTAAGCAATGTATCAGTTACCCCAGGGAACGGTATGTCATTAATCATTGGCGCTGGAGGCGCCGCTGTGCATTATGACCAGTACCCTAGTGATGGCGGCAGTACTTCCGGATTTGGAAGTACTGCTATTGGTGGCGGTGGCGGTGCAGTTTATTACAGTGGAGGGTGGCGTGCCGGAAATAATGGCGGCAGCGGCGGCGGCGGGGGCACTACTGCAGGTACTGGGTCTCAAGGGCATAATGGCGGAGTTAAGGGTTCTACTGGCGGCGGTGGCGGTGGTGGATATAGCGCTGCTGGTGGTGTTGGTGGTGGTATTGGTGGCAATGGTGGATATGGTCTTGATTTATCTGCTATCATTGGTACTGGATATGGCGTCAATGGTAAATTTGCTGGCGGCGGCGGCGGATCCTATGGAGGTACTGGTTATGACGGTGGCGGCAATGGTTCCTATGACGGCGTAGGCGGCTCTGGAGTAGCCAATACCGGCGGTGGGGGCGGTGCAACTTATGGGCCATCTACAGGTACTATGAGTGGTCCTGGTGGGTCCGGAACAATAATTATAATATATTGAGGTGTAAAATGAGATATGCGATAATTCAAGATTCAAAAGTGGTGAACGTTATCGAAGCGGATGAAATCAATGCAAATGCTATCGCTGCAGGTTTAGGCGCAATCGCAATCCAGTCAGATGCGGCCGGCATTAGCGATAAATACATTGACGGACAGATCGTTAAACTAACCGCCGCCGAAATCGAAGCGCAACGCCAGACAGCAAAACCGTTGAAGTTAAAAGAGGCTGAAAACGCTTTCCTTGCGCTCGTGTCAACCGTGCCGGGAGTAGTCGCCGGTGACAATTCAGATGCGCTAACTGCAAAGATTGAAGCGGCCGAAGCCTTGACGGAAACTCAAAAAATCTCACTCGGCTTGAAGTTGCTGAATGCCATTCACGAAGTGGAGTTACAGGGCGGTTCTTGGTATGATCTACCGGAATCGTTGCATGTGTTTGATTCGTATTAAAAAAAGGTGTATTTCTTTAATTATTTTTTGGGAGAACCAGCTAGAAAATTTAATGCATGGCTTATCGATACAATAATGGATTAAACACGAAACAACAATTATAATAAATGTGCTAATTAAAATAGATATTATAACAGAAAAATATAAATTATTCATTATGTTTTTATTTACAAATATAAATATACTATTTATGCGTGATGGCATAATAAGTTGATGAAGTACATATATACTGTAAGAAATTCCTCCAATAAAAATTAATGGTCTAAATATAAAAATGATTTTTATTTTATTATTCCACATTACAAATATAAAAATCATTAATGCGCCCAACATAGAATATCCACCTTGGATAAATTTTATATTTATCCAATATTGTTTATCATGAACCAGATATTCGGGGTATGAAAAAATTATAATAGCCGGTATAAATAATATCCATGACCACATATTTTTATTTTTTATAAAATAATTAAAATTCCAGTTTTTATGAAAATCGGCAATTATAATACCGAATATAAATGCAATATAAAATGTATCTTTTAAATACAACAATAACCCGATTAACAACAACAACCGAATTATTTTTGGAATATTACCAATTAATAAACAAATACCGAATATTATAAATGATCCGGTTAATTCGGATTGGATTGTCCATAGGGGAGGGTTTAATACAATGTCTACATCTATAGTTCCAGGATGCCAGATTCCCAATGCACTTAATATATATGTTATTACTGAATAGAAATAATGTATGATTATGTCATAATCTTTGTACCAAAAATCAATAGAAAATGGAGCAGTAAAATATGCCCACCCAGTCGCTAAAATTATTCCATTTAAACGAATTGGGCGTTTGATAACAGCTTCTATAATTTTCCATTTGTTATTAGATTCTCCAATAAATTTATAGCTTAATACAAATCCAGATAAAATAAAAAAAATACATACTGCGGTATTTCCAGCAACCAAAATATTAAAAGGATTTATTTTTATCCAATAAAAATAATCCTTGTTGAAATAACAAAAAAAATGAAGAAATACCACAATCATACAAGCAATTCCACGTACACTATCCAAATACTCAAATCTTTCAGTTTTCATTTTATCGTTTCCTTTGAATGTAGATTATACATTGTACTACTAAAAAAGTAAATAGCATATTGAAAAATACTTGAAATATTAAATGGCTATGCTTATATCTTAATATAAGTAGCGAGGTATAAGATGAACAATTATGAAGCATTTATAATTTTAGCGACAATGGCGTTTATTGTATATGGACTGTGGTATTTTATCAAGGCTACAAAGGATAATAATGACAGGGACAAATTTGCATGAGTACATTTAATATACAATTTGACAAGGTATCAATATGTCCTTTTTATTCTGCCATTAAAAAGTGGGATGGTATTCAGTGGTGTTTTTATGCTGATTGGAATTGTAATATTAAAACTGAAAAGTATGAGTTTAAGCTATTAGTAAAAGCAGGATTTAAAACTGATGGTGGAAGTATACCACAAGTATTTCAGAATATAATTAATCCGCTTGGTAAATATCTATATGCGTTTTTAGTACATGATGCTTTATATGCTAGTGAATATTGTACTAGAGCAGGGGCGGACTGGATATTATTAGAGCTATGTGAATATCTAGGAGCTAGCTGGATTAGAAGAAATGAAATATATTCAGCAGTTAGAGTTGGCGGTGGAGCGGTATGGTTAACGCATACTAAAAAAAGTATATCAAGTTCTAGAAAATTTGTCGAATTTACTCCCATTGGCGGTTTTATATTATAATATTTTTGCTGATTTATGTAAATTGCATTTTTGATGTGCAAGCTGAATATTGGAATTACAGTGTTCTCCGCCTTTCGACAGTGGAATTATGTGGTCAAAATTAAGGCACATTGGGTCTGGCTTTTTTAGCGTTAAGTCTATTTTTTCTTTACATAGCTGGCATATTTGACAGTCTCTATTAATAATAAATTCAAAATCCACTATTCCAATCTTTGCAGAAAATGTTTTTGCCCTTCTTTGGTGATTGTTTTTTTTACTTGAAAGTATTCCTTGTTCTGTTTTTGAATAATATTTTGAGTATTCTGCTCTTTTTTTTCTATTTTCTTCATTTAATATTGTTTCTATATTTTTTTGATAATATTCTATTTTTTTTATTCGTAATTCTTCATGGTTTTTTTCCCTATATATTTTGCTTTGTTGGGCGCGTAGGTCTTTGTTTTTTGCATAGTGCTCTGCGCAGTTTTGTTTATTATTTTTTTTAGAGTATTCAATACTACACTGCTCGCTACAATATTTTCTACATTTACCATTTGGCGTGAATTCCTTATTACAATGTTTACAGTTTAATATTCTATTTTTGGGGTATGGTTTTCTTTTTTCTATTGCTTTTTTGTGGCACTCTCTGGTACAATATCTATGGTTATGTATTGTTGGCATAAATTCTTTTCCGCAAGATTCTAGTTTGCATATTCTTTTTTCCATAATTACTCCATAATAAAATTGACTATAATAATAAAGTGAAGTCAGTATAAAATATATCCGTTGCGGATGGAAAACTGCATTATTATTATAATCAATAAATTAATATTTTATTTTATAAAAGACAACTTCAATGTCTACTATACTATAGCATTGATAGTTATTATTTCAATAAAATATATTTTAAATTGAAAACTTAATTAGTTATGCTTATATATTATATGATTAAATTAACAATAACACAGCAAATGCTATTTAAAAGTATAGCGGAAAGAGGGTATAACAATGGTTTGTAAAAGAGTAATAAGAAAAACACATGGAGAAAAACTGCTTGATATAATCAAAAAACCATTTGTTGCAATGGGTACAATAGCTGGAACAATACTTACAATAGCCACTATTCTTTATTATACGGTTACCATAGCCAATGGAGCAAGTATAAAATATAATAAAATAGATGCAGTTGAAGAAGCCGTTAAAGTGCATGTATCAGAACAGATAGTGCAGTTTCGAACATTAGATAGTAAGATAGAAAAAATGGATGATAAGAACGATGTGCAGTTTGAAAAGATAAACGATAAACTTTATAAGATAGTACAGGCATTATCAAGGGTTGAACATGCTACTAAAAGCAAAGAAACAAGTATTACCACTGGTGAGATTGTAAAAGATATTAGTCCTAGAGATAAAAGCGAAGTAGTGTTCTATAAGAAATTAGACTTAAATCAAAATAAGGAGAACTGAAATGAAAAAGATTATAGCGTTTTTACTGGTGGTTTTTGTGGTGGCTATGTTTACTGGATGTACTGCAATGAGTGATGCGGCTCAAAAAATATCGGATGATTTAGGTGATAAGGCTAATCAAATGAACGCTTTTGTTCATGTTATCAAAGTAACTCCATCCGACCCTGCAACCAATTCTGCTCCAACCATAAAAGATATAACAGTAATTGGTAGCGTTAAGAGCATTCCGCTGGTAAACAAAAATGGAGAATATGTAAAAAACTATGCAGAATATAGATATACGGAAACTCCGGCTTGGTATAATTCTAGCAATGTTAGCAAGGAAGAAGTTTATATTTCAACCGGAGATAATACAGAAGAGCTTAAAAAGTGGGTGGAATCCAATCAGAAACTTAAAGATAAGGTGACTAAATGAAATACATACTATCAATACTAATTCTATTGTGCGTATGCGGTTGCTGTTCAATTATAGATGAACAGAAGCGGCAAATTAAAGATCAAGTTGTACCGTTGATTACCGATGCTATTAAAGATCAAGTTTCAAAGTAATATATAAACCTAATATCCAGTTGGTTTTTAATTAACTGGATATTTTTATTTTATTACTAATCATTATTGGAAATTTCTGTTATGCAATTTGAACTACAATAAATGCACTGATATGCTATTCCTTCTGCGCTAAATAGTTTGTTGCACGCATTACATTTATAGTCGCGAAAAGAACTTATCATAATAAACGCGATAATGGTTAGCGGTAGAATTATTTTAATTGATTTCATTTTATATCGTTATCATTATTGTTGTTTTCGTGCCATTTATAGTGGTAACTATCATGAAACCATCGTTTAATATTTATACATATCATTATAAACAAAGCAATCAATGACAATGACATCATGATGATAGATATATATATCATTATTCTATCCATGATTAACATCCTCCAATACTGTTTCTATTGCTTTCTTTGCTATTCTTGCAAGTTGTCTGGTTCTAAAGTAGTTGTTACTCTTAAACAGATGTCTATCAAATCCATCATTATCATTACGGTTATCAATAATTCTAAGAGAACCAATATACCAATAACTTTCACCAATTTCAGGTAGCCATTTGTTTTTATTTTGCAGTTCGTATGTTTTGTCAATGTCAATCATTTCTTTTGTAAAATTATAATCACAGCACTTATTCATGATATATTTCTTGCCGTTTTTTTCTATAATCGTCAACGTCATTCCAATACAACAAATCATATTATATACAAAAGTATCATCTCCATATACATCTCCATTAATCAAATCACTTCTAATTATAACTTCATCTCCGACACTTAGGATAATCTTTTTCATAATTCATATTCCCATATGTTTAATTTACCATTGCACTTAATAAAAGGAACTTCTGTTTGATTTGATATATGCCAGTGATAACAATTATCCATTGCCCATATACTAGAGCTATCGTTCGTTATATCGCTTAAATTAACCTTTCCGATAATTCCCCCAATGTTTCCTTTTGTATATTTAAATTTACTTTCCGGTGATATTCCAAAATGTTTTAAAACCTCTCCGAATAAAACAAATTCTAGTTTATCAACCAGCCATTGCAGGGCATAATAATCAAACGTATTAGAAGCGTGTATATAAAGCTCTCCACGATAATTAGTTTTCCATGTTCTATTCTCAATATCTTTGCCATGAAAAATTAGATATGCCCATGGTTGTTTTACTGATAATACTTTTACTTTCATTTTAAATTTTCCTTTAAAACTTTAATTGCTTTTTTGCACGACAATATCATTTCCGCATATTGTGTTCTATTTTGTGCTTGACTTAAGTTTTTTCGTTCACTTTTTAGGCTGTCTATTTCAGCCTTTAAATATTCTATTGCATATTCCATTTTTATCTCCAAATTTCTTCAAGGTTAATATTGTTGTCGTGCATTAATTCGTGAAATCTTTTTTGTGCATTTTCTAATTCTATTTCTCCTGTTTCAAATGTTTCTGTATATTTTAGTCTATCTCTAAAATACTGATTCATTTCATTAAGAACAAAACATAGATCGTTAGATTTAAGCATACGAGCATGTTCAATTCTATCTTCTGAATTTTCGTCATTAAAATCAAACTCCAGTGTTGCTTTCATACTACTTCTTCGTCCTTTAGTTTATTAAAACAATCACTACATATATAACATCCTTCAACATCAACAATATATTTATCTTCTTCCAATAATGGTATATGACAATTTTCACAATACGAAATAACATCTTTACCATCTATTTCAACTATCTTCCAGTTGTTAGACTTCCATGCATGATCAGTCCACCATTTTAAATTACACTGTATACCTTCTTTTCCTGTATCATAGATAAAATCGTCTGTTTTTCTAAGTCTAAATTTCATATCTTTCCTTTTGTTTTTAATATTATACATTGTAGTTTTAAATTTGTCAACAGTTTTCTAAAATATATCTCGCAAGTTTATATTTTTCAATACGCTCTTTCTCATATCGTACAATCTGTTTGTCTGTCGGTTGGTGAATGTTGAAGTTTAAATCTGCAAGTTTAACCGCAATCACTTCATCATCTCTGTCGTTAAGAATATCAATAATATATTGCTCATAGCTTTCATCGTTAGATTTAGTTAATACTGCTATAGCGCGTGCTATAATACTACCGAAAGCTTGTGCTAGCTCTGGATAGGTAGTGTCGGTATCTTCAAACGTATCGTGTAAGTATGCTATTACTTTGCATTCATCACTTACACTATCATCTAGCATATTAACTACTCCGCAAATATGATAATCAAAGTAATCGTGTTCAGCATATTTTTGTCCTGCATGTTTAGCTTTTGCAAACTCGTACGCTTTTTTAACTAAGTCGGTCATTTTGTTTTTTCCTTCTTCATCCATAATTCACATTCTCCATGTTCGTTAGATATAATTATATTATTCATTCCGTATTTTGTAGCATCACAAATATACCCATAAATATCCGTTATGGATTTACCGTCAACCCAAGGGTGAGAATATATTGTCTTATGATTTTTACACCTACAGCAACATGTTTTATTTCTACATCTTTTCATTTAATAATCTCCGGTATATCTTTGTTTGTTTCTCATTTACTTTTGTCATAGTTATTATACAGGATGTTTTGAAATAATTCAATCCTGTCATTCTTATTTAACAGATTAAATCTTTTTGCAATAACTGTTGCGCATTCAAACCGATTGTAAAATTCTTCTTTAATCATTTACTGTTATATCCTTTGTATTTATTATTGGTTTGTTTTTGTGGAATATCATCATCATTAAATCTTTTCTTCGAGGTATATTTGGCTCCGTCAAAATCTAATTCAAGATAAAATGGCGGCTGATTTCTTGTTTTTCTGCTATAAAATTTAATTGGCTCGTTACCCTCCTTTTGATCTCGGTGTAGAAAAGAAACTGTATGTGCAAGTTGTGCGATTACACTAGAATCCTTTAGGTGTTCAAGTCCTGGCATTACATTTTGTTTACTTCCCTCCCTGTTTAATTGGCTTAATACTATGCCAGCACAATTACATTCAATAAATAACTTATGTAATTTTTCAACACAGTATGTTATCTGTAAATGCTTTTCTTTTTTTGACATGTATTCTGGTACTTGCAATGCCTGTATAAAGTCTATAACAACAATATCTAATTTGCCATGTTCTGTAATAATATTTCTAACATCAGAAGCAATTGCATCTGGCGTCAGTATTCCAGTTTCAACTCCGCGAATATAAATATTATCTTTATTATCGGACATAAATTTCATGCCATTAGAATATGTGTTCCATCTTTCCTGTGTTGCCTTTAATGATTGCGGGCTATAGCGTATAATATAATGTGATATTCCAGTCTTGGCAGATATAATACGCTCAAATATACTTTCAGAATCACTTTCATCACAGTAATAAGCTACGTTATGACCACTTAATATTGCCTCAATAACCATGTTTGCGGTTAATGCTGTTTTCCCTGTACCGGTATTGCCGCATATCACAAACATTTCACGTTTACAATGCTTAATTATACCATATGCCTCTGTGCCTATTTCAAAATATGGCATAACTTCTTTGGGTGTTTTCATATTTTCAAAATAGTCTAAGGCTATTTCACCTGTACTTTTTATTTTAATTCCGGATAATAATCTATTCGCACTGAGAATTGCAATACTTAAATCTGATATTGATTTATCAATATTTTCAATTGCGTTTTCAGTGATGTTATTAATTGATGTTTGAGATATAAGTTTAATATTTCTAGCAACCTGTGCTTTTTTAAGTATCATAATCCAGTCTGCAATAAACGCTGTAGAATTAATAGCAGTTGTCATGTCTGCTATATCCATCAACAAGTCTGGCAGTCTGGCAGACAAGGTAAGCATATCTACTCTGATTCCAGACTTAATAAGTTCCATTGATGTAGTAAACATTAGTTTATATTTTGGTTCATAAAAACTTTCTTCTGTAACTCCGGAAGATAATACTAAATCCATTAAATCAGATTCTCTTATGATTGAAGCTATAATTGCTTTCTCAATATCTATCGTTTGTGGCATGTATGGTTTATTATTGTACATATTTATGTGGGTTCCTTGCTCTATCCATAATCTCAAATTCACTCATTGAGTCCGGCTCTTTATTGTCATCGTAATATTTTTTCTCTATTACCTTAACCCAATTTGTATCATTTACAAATAACCAATCAAAACTAACTCTCCACTTTCTTTCATTTAATCCAAGAAGAAATAAGGAATTTTTAATTTCATCAAGTATTTTTTCTAAATCAAATCCCTCACTTATTCTAGTTCTGTATTTTTTCTTTCTGGTATCTGTAATTTTATCTATCTTTGAAAGATTGTTTTCTTCTGCAAATAAATTCCACGTATTAAGTATTTCATTAAATTTAATATCTTCGTTGTTAACATCATCAGAAGGTGTATTTGTATTAATAGTGTTTTGTTTATCTGTATTAATACAAGATACAGGAACAATTTCTAGTGACGGATTACCGGCTAACGGTTTTTCAGTTTGCGGAACACCAGCTTGCGGATTCTTAGTTATTTGGCATGATTCATAGATAGTATATTGATAACTTAAAAAAGTTCCATCTTCTCTTTTGTTTTGTATTTTTGTTATATATCCAAAATCTTCAAGCTCTTTAAATGCGGTATTAAGCGCATCCCTTCCCTCTGTAAAGTGATTATATAATTCACTCTTATATAGTTTCCAATTTAACGGAAGTGTCATTATATATCCATATATACCCTTAGCCCTCGCTGATAAATTTAAGTTTTTAAAACATTCATTTGCTATAACTGAATAATTTCCGGTCTTTTCAATCTTGATAATATTTTCTTCATTCATATTACATGCTCCTTGGAATATTCTTTGTGTGGATTATAATCTTCTCTAATTTTATTTTTAATATATAAAAATTCATTTTCATCCATATTTATAATAAATATTTTATCAAATCCGTTATGAAATTCGCAATGACAATTTGGACATATATTAACGGTATCTGTTCCTTTATTTTTTTTACTCACTGGATAGTGGTGTGAATGAATAACAGTAGTATTAGTTTTACACCATTCACATTTATATGTTCCGTGTCCTGTATTATTCATTTTTTTATTAATAAGTATTCTTACCTTATCTTCTGGAGTGGTTATTTTTTGTGTTATATATTTATTTAAGGTTAATTCATCTATTGCCATCTCTACTGTTCTTGTCGCTATATTTAGTTTTTGAGATATTATTTTATTTTCAATAGTTAGTGTTCTGTTATTGTCGGACAAGCAAAACAACTCTACGTATATTTTAATAGCAGAAGGAGTAATTCGTTTTTGTAGCATTGATTCCGGAATATATACTTGTTTAATACTATCATCCATAATATTTTCCTAACATGAAATAAAAAAGTCTCCTGTTAGATATCGGAAGTGAGTTGACGATTAACTCATACCTAACAGGAGACTCTAAAATTCATATTAACACTTCTCGTCATTCTAACATAGCTTCCGGCTACGATGCACATTTATTGCACATGCTATAACAATAGCATAATTAAACATTGATGTCAACCCTAATTAAATATTTTTAAAGAATTATTCACACTGCGCAATATTTATTGGTCTAAAATATCTTATGAATCCGATAGTGTCATTTTTATTTACGGTGTGCTCACACTTAATAACGACAAAGTTATTATGCTTTATGTGTTGTCTAGGCGGTATTATTTCCAATGCTTTTAAGTATCCATAACTAGGACTGCTTTTAAGCCTATACGTTTTACCAATTACAATATCTTTAATTCTCATTTTACTTTCCCTTATCCTTTTAAATATCTAAACGTAAAATTATCGTTGTTACAAATTTTACAATAGAACCATTTTTTATAACCATCCGATATTTTATAATCTTTCTTCCATGTTAATACTACATCTTTGTTGCAACAATTACAATAAGCTAAGGATTGTTGTTTATCATTCATTTTTATCACTCGGTTTCATATCATTATCGTTATTGATATACTATTGCAAGTTATACGCTGCCTTATTATATTCTATTCTAAGTTTTTTTACTTTTACTTCTGCTGTTTTTATTTTATAATCTGCAATAGACACAGCCTTAATTAGCTTTTCTCTTTTAGTCATTATTTTCCTCTATCATTTATTATAATGCGTAGTGCATCTTAATCCGTTGTCACAGTTATAGATATATTCATTATTGCAGTTTTCGTATTCGCATGTTAAAACATATTTGTTAATGCTGAAACATTTTGGGCAAGCATAAATATCTTCGTCTTTATCGAATGGATTTTTAGCTGTAAGTAAATCATTTAATTTACAAGAACACAAACATTCAGTACATAGTATTTTAGGATTATCATTCATTATCTTTCTCCACGCAACTCATTAGTGCAATCCATTCGTCAACTTCTTTTCTTTGTGCAAGTGTATTTTTGCATTCTCCATCATAACTATATTTACACTGGTGCGGTCTATCGGTTGAAAGTGAAGTATGGAATTCGCAATTAATATCATATCCACATTTAAAATCTACAATCATTTTACATGCGTTCATTTTCATCTTCCCGTTCTAGTTTTATTCCAAAGTCTTTTAAGTGTTCACGTTTAATCTTATCGGCACAGCTTGTAATATAGTTCGTAAGCTGTTCTTTGTCAAGTATACAAGGCTCATTATTATTCAAACATTCAAGAGAATAACTTATAGAGCTTGCAAGATTGTGCATATTCAAATAGTGATCAGCTATAATTTTAGCTTGTTGAAGTTTAGTCATTCTTCAATCTCCTTAATTAATTCTTTACATGCGTCTATTTTGCGTTGTAAGCCATCGCATTGCTTGATTGAGTTGTATTTCACCAAGAACTCAACGAGGTTCTTATAATTCGATAGCAATGCGTCGAAATCTACGGAATAGACATATTCTCCGTCCATACATTCTACTTCACTGTAAAATGCTTCATATCCACCATCTCTTGCATTTCTAATACAAGCTTTAACATCACATCTTTTAATCATTTCTTTACCCCAATATTATTATAGCTTTCAAGTGCTGAGTTAATAATTTCTTTCAAGTCTTTATTTTCCTGAATAAGTTTTTCTGCGTCTTTATAATAACACCAGTCACCTTTAATATATTCTTCCATTTCCAGTTCTTGATAATTCATGTTATATCTTTTAATTTTGTTCATGGTTATTTTCCTTGTTAGATTTTATGCAATGAATAACATTTTCAATAGATGCAATAGCACATTTAATTCCAGACCATTCATTTAAAAGTTCAAATATTTTGTAATAGTTTTCATCGGGAGTGTTGCCAAGGTTATTCAATCTATCAACTTCAATTAATATTCTTTGTGCATTACTTTCAAGTACATCTAATTCAATTTCAATTTCAGATTGAGTGTTCATTGTGGTGGCATCCTTTGATTAAATTTTTCAACCGCAATATGTTCTGGTTCTTTAATGATAAACATAATGTAACAACTATTACATTTTATTGTGGTAGTATAATCGATATTTAATCCGTGGTCATCTGGACTATTCCACCCTGTTTTTACTCTGACATATCCATTACAGAATGGACATCTATTTACATATGGAATTACTGGACTTATTCTATTCATTTCTCATCCTCGCATATTTCGCATGGTCTGCCTAGTTCATTCCAATGTTTAAATGTATCGGGATAGTTTATTAAACATTTATTACACTTGATATATGCGCAATTTCCATATTCATAAGTATTATTACAGCAGTCATCGTTATCTCCCATAATAAGATGTTCCGGTATAATCAATCCTTTAAATTTTTTCATGGTATCGTTTCCTATTAAACTAAAGAACCGTAATTATTTCTAACTAGATATTGTTAATTTTGTTAATTGCTTCAATTTCTTTTTTATTGCGTTCAATTACTGATTCCTGTTCAGCAATTGTTTTTACAAGCATAATAGCTTTTTCTTTTAGAAGTCTTATCCTGTCATCAATTTTAGATAGTTCTTCTTTGTGATCAAAAATAATCATTGGTTCGCCGCGTAAAAATTTAATATCAACAATTAGTGGAATAAGCGTTGGTTTGTCATTGTCTCTTAGCGCATCAATAACTTCATCATATTTGTCGTGGCTATGACTTCCGGGGAAACCTACATTGCAACCATCACACCATTGACTGCCATTAATAGAATCATAATCAGGAGATGCGGAAACAATGATAACCGCTATTTCTTTTGACAGATAAGCAACAAATTTACAGGGATTATTATTGTAGAATAAAGCCTGATTGTTTTGATATTTATGTTCAAATGATTCTTCGGCAGAATTTGAATATTTCGACAAATCAATTTTTACTTCATCATCATAATCGTTCAGCGATTCATCATACCCCTCCCAATTGTCAACCCCACCATGTTCTAGTGCGGAAAGTTTTGCATCTCTTCTGATTAATGACAGTAGTTCTTTTTCTTCAATTTGATACTTATTCATTTTTATCCACCCGTTAAATTTAATAGCTACTTTGATATTATCTCTGTAGCTATTATACATTCTAAGACGATTTTTGTCAACAGTATTGATTATTCTTTTTTAAACATATCTGGTGACCATCTACTACTACATCTTCAAAACATGATGTTGAGTTATCTTTTACCGGCTTTTTAATCTTAATCTTTTGCGCGGCAACACAACCGTTATATTCAATAAGCTCAAAGGTAATACTTACAACGCACCTAGATTCTTTTTTCTTTGCCTCTTCATATGCGTCTGTAATGTTATCTATTTCTTCATCAATATTGTTCTTAATTGCATCCAGAACTTTTACGATACTTTCTCTAGTTTCCGTGTTCATTTTTTAGTTCTCCTTTTGTTTGTTAACACCATCCAAATTTATTTGTTACCTTGTTAAATAAATCATACATTACGCTACAATAATTATCCCATATTTTTCTCTGCTCCTCTGTTTGATCTTTCCAGTTAGTTGGGATGTTTGGTTTTTCCGGTACTTTAATATCGAATATTTTAAATACAACACCAGCAATATTTAATCCGTCCTTGCTGATTAAATCACAACTTCCACCTGAATCAATATCCACATCTCTATACTGTTCCATAATACATGAAAGAATTTCTTTATTAAGCAATCCTTTATCATATAATTCCATTGAAAGTCTTTCAAAATTAGTAAATGCACTATTATTTCCCATTTTAAAAATCCTCGTTTTCTTTATATTGTTTAACAAAATCTACGATACTTGGATTCTTATACCAGTTAGTCACGTGAGCATTAGCAATTTTCAAATCAATATAATCGCCACATCCATCATGTTCTGGAATAAGTTTGTTCGGTACATAATCCGGTTCAAGCGAATAAAGTACATTCATCTTCTCATCAAGCAAATAATAACTACCTCCGTCTGTTAATTTTGTTGATAGTGAACCAGTATATTCTACCGGAAAATCAATAATTTTACCATTATCAATTTCTATCACAAGCGTTACTGAGTTGTCTATTCTATTGGGAAAATCATAGGGTACATCTTCATCTTCATAATACATCGGCGCAATAATTTTTACATACTTAACGTCAATTTCTTTTTCCACTAACTGCTGAATTTTAAATTTCATTTTGCATTGTCCTGTGATTAATATTAAAAAGGAATACTGGAATCGTTCTCACCATTATCCATTGGCATACTCGGCGGTCTGTCTTGTGAGCCATACTGTTTGTTTGGCTGATACGTTGGCTTATAAACTTTAGGTTCTTGTGATTGTGATTGCTGTTGTTGTTCACCTCCAAATTGTTCTGGAATATTTTTATGGTATGTATCAATTGCAAGATATTGTTTTCCAGACTTGCTTTCTTTTACAGAAATACTTACAATGCCATCATTGGCAATAGCCCATGCTTTATGAGATTCACATTCTTCCGTTGTAAAATCAATTCTTGCTACTTCAAACTGTTTAGGCGTTCTCATTCTTCCTGTAAATACTGGTTTATCTGCCATGATTATATCTCCTTGTTAATATAGTCTAGCTATTTCCGGTTCTGTTAATACTTTTGTACTCATGCAATAATCACATTTTTCACATCTAACTGGTTTTGTTATTCCTCCTTTTATGTCTTGTATTCTTATAAGCTTAGCTTCCACATAATTAATTAACTGTTTAAATCTTTCCTCCCATAATTCTCCCGTAAATTCAAGCACTTTAATATCCGGTATCTTTTCTTTAGTAACACAACTAAGTAACGGTATAATTTCAGTTAATCCATTTTGCCTTAAAGATACTTCATATATTGCCAATTGCAAGTCGTATTTATTTGCAATATAAAAAGGAACTTTGCGATTAACTAATTTACCTTGTTCTTCATCATATACTTCAAGCCAGTAATCTTTAAAATCGGCACATGTTTTTCCATCGCTAAAGAAATTATTATCACGATTAACTACATCAAGCTTAGACTTCCATTTAACTCCTCCTATTTCTGATATAAATATTTCTTCGTGAGTGCCTTGAATTGAGTACATGAATAGTTTATCTTGTGAAGCTCTTTGCCATGCATTTTCAACTTTAACCATTTCTGCTGATTTTTTGCCATTAGCATTTCTAATTTTATTGCCATACATAGCAAGCCATGTATCTGTAGTACCATCAATAAAACTATGAAAGTATTGACCTAGATACATTGCTTCGGTCATTTTGTGTTCATAACTATTTTCTATGTACTTGGCATATGACATAGCCTCACATTCAATCCAGTATTTATATTGACTAACTGACATGTACTCTTTATTTGCTTCTGCTGAATAATAGTTATCATCGGTTAGGGTTAGCATGGATATTTATCCTTAAACTGAATATACTGATAATATATTAATTCAATTAACCCATCTTCTTTCTCAATAATTCCATAAAGAGAACCTTCTTCTTTGTGCCATTTATGGAAAATTCCAGTAAATTCAGTTTGGGTTTTATCGGTATAAAATACTCTAACACTTCTAAGCGTTTCTTTACACATTAATTATTCTCCAATGATTCAAGCCAGTTGATACAATCTTTTTCAGCTTCTTCACACATTACCGTTTCTTCTGTTACACTTTCTGAATTACAATGCTTGATAAACTTACGCATATTTTCTGCTGTTACCAATGCCGTTTTAAAGTATTTTTCAAAGGCAGTGAGTTCTTTTTTAGGTTCAAGATTAAGTTTGCTTTTTTGTTTTTCTTTTACTTCTTTGGCAGTAATATTAATCAAATCATCTTCTACTTCGCCTTCGCAATACTGCATTCCGGTTATGTTGGATAGCAACCATTTACCGCACTTCCTATCTGCCTTACCGCAAAAACCGTCACAAGACATTTCAGCCGTTCCTTTAATTGCAAACTCTAAAACCTGTTCTTTCCACTCTCCAGCAGAAGAAGAATCACGCCATCTAATCGTTGACTTTACAACTGCGCCGTTTCCGCCGGATGCAATTCTCGGAACGTCATGTATAAACCTATAGTTTTCAGGTTTCAAGATTTCATCCAGCCGTCTCGAAAAGAACAACTTAGTAGGGTAACAATTTCCAGATATGATGTTAATTTCGTTTCCGGTTATTCTTGCGCCAATGCCGATAGCATAAATAAACACATCTCTCACGACGTTTACATCGTATCCATCGCCTTTAACCCTAACCCCTCCTTCTTTTTTGAATTCCTTATCGCTTCGATAGCCCAAGGAATTTCCCTGCAATTCCATTACCGGTCTCATGATTTCTTCCGTCAATAATCCCCTAAGTTCCTGCATTGCATATGCTCTTTTAAGTGCAGTTACCGGACTCATATCATTCTGTTTACAAATTTCATGGAAATCACTAGAAACAGTATCAAGTTTTTCTAACTGTACTTTTTGAATACTGGACGGAATGTAATTTTTAGTTACAACAATTTCGTTTTCGTTGTTCATCTTTAAATCTCCTGTTATTGGTTTATATTATACATCTTGGTTATTGGTTTGTCAATAGCTAGCTTAATAATAATGGTTGAATACCTTCTTTAATATTATTTCCTTTTCGTGCGTTGCATTGTCTGTGGGATAAAAATAAATTTCTAGTTGAATGTTCTGGGTGTTCTGATTTTAATGGTATTAAGTGTTCGTACTCAAGTGACAATGGATGAGGTTTTTTATATCGTAAGTCAATATTCTTTTTACATAGATGACATTTTCCCCCATCTCTCTCCCAAATAATATCAAACTCTATCTCTCCGATTGTTGCTCCTGCAATTACGGCTCTTCTCCACATGCTATGCTTTCTGCTGTTATCTCTTCCTTTTTCTGTTGATTTATATTTTTTTACCGCCTTTCTTCTTACTTCTTTTCCCTTGGGCGTTCTTCCGTATTCAACTCCTTTTTTTATTCTTTCTTCTCTATTCTTAGCATATCCATCTCTTGAGCGTTGTCGGCATTCTTCTAGATTTTCTTCTCTATATTGTTTGTCATGAATTTTTTTGTATTCTTTTATACTATCTTTATTTTCCTCTTTATATTTAGATATTTTATCTGGATTATTTTCTCTATACTCTTTTGCGTATTGAAGTATTTCTTCTGTATTGTTTTTATAATATTCTGAAACCTTGCTTTTTATTTCTTCTTTATTGTTTTGATAATAAATCTTTGCGTTGTCTGATTTTCTTTTCTTATTTTTATCACAATATATTTTACCTTCTCTTTCCTTGCGTATTTTTCTACATTCATCAGAACATGTTTTTTGATTACTCTTGGTAGGAATATACGGATTTCCACATTCTTCACAAATCTTTTCTTCCATGCTAATCTCCTTAAAATAAAAAAGGACTTACAAAATCAAAGAACAATCCGTGAACAGAGTCTATCTTTGCAGATATGTAACGGCAATGATTTTGTAAATCCATAAATTTATTTTCCTGTCTGTTTCTTATTAACGGCAATTGTTATGCCATTAATACTAAAGCATAGAAGATTAATAAGTCAAGTAGTTTTGTCAATCAAGGTTTTATATTTAAGCTGTTTCTTCTGTCACGTTCTAATTGCGCTTCTTCTATATTAGCAAAAAGATTTTTTTCATAATATAAAGTACCAGAAACAATACCCGTATCATAACACATATATTGATATGATGATTCTATTTTTTCTGGATTATATTCACCAATATTATCAAACATTCCTATCTTGGACATACTGGTTATTTCTGCCCTGCACTTTCCAATTTTCATTGGCATATCTATTACAAGCCATTTTTGTTCGTCATAAACTTCATTTGTGCATCGTCCATAACATTCGGGACAAATAGTATCTTTTCCGTTAAGCATTGGAATTTTACCAACTCCATTACATGCTTCGCATTTTACTGCTTTTTGTTTTTTATGATAACCAATTTGATATACTTTCTGATTAAGACTAAACTTACTTTCGAATTTCATTTTTCATTCCTTGTTTTCTTTTGCGATTCTATCATACAATACAACATTAACACAGGCGGCAAGATTCATGCAAATTTTGGTTGGTATATATATTTTATATTTACACCATGATAATGTTTTTTTTCCAAGAGTTGCATCTTCTGCTCCAAAAATATAAAAAGCATTTTTAGGATGATTAAAAAATATTATATTTTCTGCCTTTTCACATAATTCAACGGCTACCGGTATATAGCCATATGGTATCATGTCATGTAAATCTTCTCCCCTTATTACCGGTATCTTATATTCTGTATGGCTAACGTTGGTTCCCGTTGATAGTGACAGCCTTTTTCCATCAAAGGCAAACAGGGACGCTCCATATGCGTCTGCCGCCCTCAGCGCCGCCCCTACGTTAATGGCGTTTTTAGGGCAATGTAATCCTATGGCAAATTTACCACTATTCATTTTCCATTTTCCATTTTCCTTTATAATCTCATTAATCGCACCGGTCAAACATTTACCAATTTCAGCACCGCACAAGTATAGCAATTCGTTTTCTTTGTTTTTTAACTGTATCCACCAGATATTAGTTTTACTATATTCGCAATCAATTGGAATATTATCGTACTGCGAATGTTGCAATATTTCAATTTCTTTTGAAGATAAAAAGTTATTATCTACATTGAAATTATCTATCTCTTTTCCGTTAATATAGTAAACAGAATCTCTATCGTAGTCTACTTTTAGTTTTATGTTCATTATATTTTCTTTTTACTCCATATTGAAATTACATGTTTACATAATTCATCCCAAAGATAATTTAAGGCTTCTTCTCTATTCATAAGTTTGGTAATTTTATCGCTTTCAAATGGTTTAAAATTATTATAATCTAAATCAAATCTTTCACACAATTCGGAATGTATTTTTGAATATGTTCATTTATTATTCCTTTTGTTATCTACATAATATACATTACTTTTTAAAGAAAATCAAGTATAATACGATAAGAATTATACAAGCAATGGAAATATAAAAATTAAACGCCGCGTCTGTAATTTCTTTTTTTGTTCTGGTTTTATCTCCCATAACAATTGGTGGTATCCTATTTTCAATATACGGACAATACTCAATGATATTATAAAGCGGACAATTATTTTTAATGTCACATTTTTTACATCTTGCATTTTCTATTTCTTTGTCATATTTAATTTTCATTTTCCAACTCCTATAATTACCAGTCCAATTATTGCCAATAAAATCCATGCGACATACTTGATAATTGTTGCTTGATAGTATTCATATTGTTTACGGTGCATGATTAATTCTCCCTGCTTTTTATATTTATTGCTATTCCCCAGTAATAACAATCAAGCACTAAATTATTAAAAACAATCTTAGTTACTTTTGTTATTTTTTGCTTTCTTAGTTTGGTTTTGATTGTTACAAATGTTTTAATATCATCATATATTTTATTGGCAACCGGCTGTCTAAAAATATCTTTATCTTTATATTTTATTTTAAAGTATTTATAATAATTTAAACTATCTGCTATTTCGTTAAGTTTATTCATTTATGCTCCCTTTAATATGTTTCGTCGTGTTCAAATGATTCGTTTTCTTTTACAATACGCTGATAGTTTTTATCAACGTATTCCAGTATTGCTTTTTTAAGTTCATCGGATATATTATTTTCGTCAAGTTCAATGTTTCCATAGCCAATGCTGAATACTTTTATATCTTCAATATTTCCATATAGCTCTACGTTGATACAGTCGCAATCGTTACATGATGCCAAAAGACACATTTTAAATTCTTTTGTATTTAGACTGCAAATATTTATTTCTTCCGTTCCCAATAAAAAAAATTCAATATCTACCGTATCAACCGGTATTTTGCATTTCATTATTCTTTTCCTAGTAAAAAGTTGTTGACGCAATCTTCATCTTGAATCCAGATTTTAAATGCCAATTCGTTTTTATCGGCAAATATACATTGCGAACATCCCCATTCTGAATCATTAGAACAAGACGATTTATCACAAAACCATTGCTGTTTTTTCTTGGATATTGGTTTAAATTTTGTAGGCACAATAAACACTTCGCCGTTAATCTCGTATTCTTTCATTTTTCATTCCTTTGTTGTTCTATATTATACATTTTCTATTTGTATTTGTCAATGGTATATATTATAATAATCAGTAAAATAATATATACAGGAATACACATAATGACCGTTTTCTTTAATGCTTCTCGATGAATACGTTTTATTGAACCATTAAATAGTTCATCTTCATATACGTAATTACGCCTGTAAAATAGTCGCTTCATATTGTTTTTCCTTTTCTTGCATTACTTCATTATGAACATATATACACCAGCGATGATGTTCTATTTTCTTTTGTATATCTCCGGTGTTAAGTTTTCTAAGTGTATGCTTAAGTACATTTTCCTTGTTGCACTTGTTGCAGTATTTAATATTGGGGTTTTCTTTTTCGCATTTACATCGGATACAAAGTTGTTTTTTGTCTGTCATGTTATTGTTTCTCCGTATCGTGAATAGTTCCGTATTTGGTATATAGCGGAATGTTGAAGTTATAAATCTGCCCACTTTCAATACCTCTTAAAGCTATTTTAAATTCATCATCATACCATATTACCTCTAACAATAAACCGCTCGGAGCTTTTACTATATCTCCAAAGAATATTGGTTCTCCGGTATCATAATACCTATATCCGGTACAACGTTCAATACTAAAATCAGATTTCCAGTTATAGAGTTTGCCATCATCACAATGATAGTAAAATTCTCCATTACCGTCAATGAAGCATCTCTGTGTTTCGATGTATCGTTTATTCTCAATATCCCAAACTCTGAACGCATTGATATTCATTTTCTTATTCCCTAATTAATTTTAATGTTATTTGCCATTGCCCATTTAAGATAATCAATATAATTTTTGTTATTCTTGTAAACACATTTATCACATCCAATTCTTTTTATTTTTATACAGTCTTCGCTCTTTGTAATAATTGCATTCATACAGTTTCTTAGTGCGTTAATTTGTCTAACTCCATTTACTTCTGGGACATAACATTTTTTATCGTCTATCGTTATTTCTTGCATGATATCCTTCCATAATCTTTTAGACTATTCCATATATTCATCTTTGCATTTTACATTCATATCTACACCACGAATCTTGCCAGTCAGAACATTTTCCATATTGGGCAATGATACTTTTTCCATTTTTATTTATCTCCGCATGATTTACATTTGCCGTTCTTGCTTTTAAATTTACCGCAAATATTACAGCGATAATAATGAAGTGCATTGTCGCTAATCCTTGCGCCTGTTATTCTTTCAATAATTTCGTCAATAGTTTTCTTTCTGGTATCTGCAATAACTGCATTAACTTCGGATTGAGTGTAGGTTTTTATTGGGTCTATTTCCATAAATTCATAAAACGAGATAATTTTATACATTTTATCTTTATAATAATTTATGCCTGAATATCCCCAGTTTTTTTTACTTGTAAATGCATCTATCGATACACACGTAGGCTTATTCCATCTTTTACAAATTGTATCTATGTTTTTTTGTCTTTTATTTTCAAATGTCATACAAACTCTTCTAAACTCATCTGTCGTTCTGCAATATACACATTCATTTTCTTTTAAAATAATAGGCATGGTTTATTCTCCTTTAAGTTCGTTAAGTTCAAATTCAATTTCTTCAAGTTCGTTTATAATATCTTCGTATTCTGTTGTTTTAGATTCATTAAGATTATCTTTTAACTGCTGATATTCCATTTCAAGTTTTTCAATATGACGCTGTTTTAATATATCCCAAGTCATTTTATTTCTCCTTAAATAAAAGTTTTTCAACATCGTGTAACAGTTTTAATAGTTTTTCTTTGGTAATAATAGAACATTTTCTATCAATAGCATTATCCTTGCATTCTTTTATTAATTCTAAAATTTGCAGTTTCTTTTTTTCTTTCATTTTCCATCTATCCCTTTATAAATAATATCATCGTATTCTCCTCTGGTAATGATATGCTCTATATCATTAATCGCTTTTTCTAGAAACATTTTACCATTGCCGGTATTCAGATAGTGCATAGCTTCAATTCTAAGCTTATACAGTAGCTTAAATAATTCCGTCTCACGTTCTGTTCTGATTCTGATTTTACCGGATTCTAGGTCGCTACAATAATCGTCCATTGATTCCATAATTTTTTCAAATTCTTCCGCAGTGCATCCGTAGTCTGAAATTATATCATAACCGCCATTACCAACTATGGGTAAAATCCAATAAACTTTTTTCTCCTCTCCTTTTCTTAATTCAAATTTTACAATATCATCTACTTCGTACAGCCAGTTAATCGCATCCTCGTTTTTATTGCTTGTGAAATATTCTTCTGAATCGTAATAGCCAATAAGAAAATATCCCGCTTCGTTCAATCTCTTAAACATTTCATTTAAAATGTTTACTTCAATTTCTTTGATAGTCATTTTATTATTTCCTTTGTATTTTTTAATTACCAGTATTTCATAAGAAAATGTATTGCTGCGTACACAACAAAAGAAGTCCATACAGTTGCAATTGTTATCCATAATACTATGTTAACTTTATTCATAATTATTTCCTTTTTTCTTTCATGTCAGAATAAAGTTTCCAAACAATCCGTATTATAATTACGCATGTGAAAATATATCCGGCAACGTTAAAGTTAAACCCAAAGCACAATATACAGCAGATTCCATAAAGCAAATCTACTATAACGTTCATTGTTTTTTCAAAAAACTCTTCCATAATTATTCTCCATCTTTAATTTTATTTAACAAATCATACATACTGTAACAATCATCATGAAATTCATATTCGCAATTACTATAAGAAGAACAAGTTTCCATCATTGCATTATCATCCACGCCGCCAGCGTCTAATTGATCTGCCAAAATACGCAATACTTGTGCAAATTCATTTTTTGTAATTCCGTGTATTGATATAAGTGCTGTTTGTTTTTTCATGATAATACTCCTTAAATTATTTTTCCGTCGATTGTAAATTCATATTCGTTTGATTTGATAGTTTCAATAATTACCTCATCTGATGTTTGATATTCGTATTCTTTTTTAAGCAAGGATTTGTAAGCATCAAGAATGTTGTCTAAAAATTCACTATCTGCGCCATCTGAATCGTCCATTGATTTTAAAATAATTTCTCGATCAGATAAATAATCCTTTGCAATTTTATAAGTATCGCAATCTTCGCCGTGTTCTTTTATAATATTTTCGGCGCATTCTTCTGCTGAATTAATAAATTTACCATTGCAATAATTGGCTCTGTCTAAACTAAATGCAGTTATTTCAAGTCCGATATTTTTTGCGTCTTCAAAAATATTAATCCACCATTCATCCTCAATATTAATATTTCCAAAATCAATTACGGCTTTGTTTTTTGCATCTTCTGTTAATTCGTCAAAATTATATACTACTGTTTCAATCGTTCTCATTTTTTATTCCTTTTTATTGGTTTATGCATCTCGCTATTTCTGGTACACCATTCTGTTCTAATTCCTCTTTGGGAGCGTTAAAATTTTTTTGTGCTTGCCGTTTGTTCCTTGCTCCTATATGTTATTAATGAGCCCCTTTCCGCGCCGGGGCTCTTTGATTAATATTCTACTTCGTCTTTTGTTCCTGTTGCGTAAATCTTGAAACATGTATCTTCGTCATTGTTTGCATGAATAATTGCATCAGCTTCCTGCATTGTTATTTGAGCCTTTAGGAGTTCAGGCTTTTGGTCATCAATTGCGATTGAATAACTGTACAGGTCAACAATTTCATCGATCATCGTATTCAACTCTTCCCTTACCTCGTCTCTCCATTCGTCAAGCGTCTCTTCAAGCCACGGCGACATGTAATCTAGTTTGTAGTCGCCATTTTTTTCTAAATCGGAGGTAGAGTAGCCGCAATTATTTTCCCAAACATGCCCTGAAAAACTTCCGTCAGCCTTAAAAAGTATTTTAATCTTGTGACTTGATTGACCCCAATCATCCATTTCACAAATTTCTCTAAAACATTTTTTATAGCCGTTCTTAAAACTTTCATTGTCAATTTCGCTGCATTCGATTGTTCTTTCTTCGTTATTCATTTTTGTCTTCCTCGTTGTCTTCGTTCTCTTGAATAATTTCCCCGCTTGTAAATCCATCAATAATGCATTGAGCGATATGTTCTCTATCTGCATCATTAAGTTCATCTACACCATCAATATTTAAATTTCACCATCCATCCATTATTTTACCTCGATGTTATAAATACATTTTACCAATTCAAGTTTTACTATAGCACTAACAGGACAATTTTCAGCCTTGCAGATTAACTCAAATGCATTTTCTGCACTACTTGCCGTTATTGATACAGTAGTTTTACCGGTATCATGTCTTAGTGTTGCTCTGTATAAGTTGCAAATCATGCTGGTTTACTCCATTAATATTATACGGTTTATAAATTAAACATAAAACCTTATTTTGTCAAATCCGCCAAAACAAAAACCATTTTTTAGATTATATATTTCGGAGGTTGTTCCGCCAATCTCTATCCAGCCGCCGCCGCAATATTCAAAACTCAAAACATTTTTCAAAAGTTCCATATTTTTTTCAATGCCGTTTTTGTTTTTTACAATTCTGATTTTCATTTTGCCATCTCCATTTTTTTGTTATCTATATTATAATTCATACTATCTTTTTGTCAGGGGTTATTCACCAAACAGGCAATACATTCTTTTCAATTTCTTCAATCAAAAACTCTCCACTTCCGGCATATCCCTGTGTTTGATTAATGTGTTCAAGATTATAAATATCATCTTCAGAAAGTTTTTCGTTATCGTCTTTGTCTGCTATTTGTTTTATTAGTCTAATTGCCTTCTTCTTAGTGTCACAACAAGCAATTAATTCTTTAGAATCGGTTGTATGCCATGCATCTGTTTTATATACAAGATAAATCATTTTTCACTTCCTGTTTTTACTGCGCGATTTATTCGATAGTTTGTTTTTCTTTCTGTTCTTATTCACTTTTTTCTGAAATATGGTATCATACTTTGGATATTTTCTTCCGCTGAATCTTCGTTGTATATTGTTTGTGCCATATCAACAATAGCTCGTGTGTTTTTTTTATTTAGTTTATGGGGGTCTACAAATATTTCAATACTCAGGTAATTATTAAGCTTCTCAAGGCAATGCCCCTTCAAAACTT